>Ga0326513_10002130_pt1 | contig 14702 bp, 12 predicted proteins | sample 2_2465_0518_D_FD_203654 | JGI IMG/M metagenome (GOLD analysis project Ga0326513, IMG submission 203654) | Bovine rumen microbial communities from UC Davis, California, United States - 2_2465_0518 | ecosystem: Host-associated > Mammals > Digestive system > Stomach > Rumen | place: USA...
TTTTACGGTTTTTCTCTTGTATACTCTTTTGCTCATATCTTTTTAAAACAGATCCGAAGAGCAGATGCTCTCCGGACCATATTATTCAAACGGTTTATCTCTGAATAGTCTGTGTCCAGTGATTTGCCCCGTACATATCTGTGAACCTGTATGTCACAAGAGACGTTCCATCGCCGAGAGCCGTATCGCTGATCGTAAGATCCGCCGCGGAACCTGTGATCTCGAGAGGATTCCCCAGATAATAGGTGTCATTATAGTTGCCGTTGTAATCGTAAAGGTCGCAGAGAGGTTCAATGACGTCTCCTGCCACAAGTTCCGTGATCTCCTTGCCAACGACATCGATCTCATCGTCCTTGCTGTAGTCCGAAAACGCGCCGGCCACATATCCCTTCTCATGTTCGTTGTCAAAGACGAGGATCAGATTGCTTCTCTGCCCGTTAAGCATGCACGGCACTCTTCCCGTAATAGTGTAATTTGTTCCGTCATCCAGCGTATCTATGTGGTAATATGCCACGGGCTGACCGTTGATCGACATCCAGTACTTTCCTTCATCCGCAATGAGACTGCCTGCCTCGTCAAATTCATATACATTGTCGAGACCCATGTCAGCATATCCTTTTCCGGTATCGTAGAAGGTGTTAAGTTCCAGATCCGTGACCATGCCCCACTGCTGCTCGGAGAGCTTAATCTTCTCCTTGCCGTCCTCTGTCACCCAGGCGAGCTGCGTCGCGTCGAAGTGATTTTCCTGCAGATACTCCAGAGTATCCTCCTGTGAGAGGGCCCTGTCAGAGAGGAAAGATGAACCGGATGAGCTCATACCGGACACAGAACTGTAATCTCCGCCCAAAAAGCCGGTAAGCAGTGCACCGATCAGATCGCTTGTTCCGGTGCTGTCCATTCCGCTGAAGCCTCCGGCGTAATCACCGAAGAGAGTGTCATAAGCACTTCCCGATCCGCCCTGGGCAGCCTGGCCGCTCACCTGAAGGCTCGCGAACTGTCTGATGCAGGTAGTATAGTCGGCGTCCATACCGATCTCGCTGTATGTTTTGGACATGCTGTCCACATACTTGGCGCTGCTTCTGTAAGGGAAGTAAATGGATAATCCGTACGCATTGGACATATTTACGGATGTGCGGTTGTATTTGACTGCGCCGCGGATCGCTTTCGAGAGCGCTTCGCCCTCTTTGAGCCCGGTGTTCAGAGCCAGGTGCACCAGGTCGACCTGGTCGATCCTTGTGTTGGCCGCAAACTCTCTGGTCTGGTTTCTCGCCTGCGCGATCTGCTGATAGTTCTTATCAGAGATCTGATTGCTGATCGCCTTGGAAAAACTGCCCAGCAGCGAAGGTACCGTATTAGACAGTTCCGACAGATCCACCAGCGAAAGGGTCGTCTTCTGGCCGCGGCACTTTACTCCGCAGGTCTCCACGAAGGAATCGACGATCTTTTGACCGAGCTGCACTGTCGGGATCGATGTGTTCTTCCCGAGCGCATTGAGCCAATCTGTGTAGAACCAGCCCACGCCGGGTTCCGTCTCTTCCGACGCGACCATGTAGTCCGCGTAATTGCTCAGCATCAGCGCAGTTTCCGTCGTCGCCATCAGGCATGCGTCGAATCCGACAAAATCGAATTTGACTCCGCCCTTTTCCAGAGCGCTCTTGATGCCGGACAGACTCATGGAGCCGCTGCTCTTATTCTTCTCGTCGTAGCCGTAGCCGCTGACAGAGCCGCTGCCGTGATCCCACAGGATCAGCTCATAGCGGTCTGCAGGGAAATTCTTCGCGGACCACTGAATGTAACTGGCGAGGTTGTCCGGGTTTGTCATGGATGCCGTGCCCGCGTCCTTGATAAGGCACTTCACGCCGCCTTCCATAACCTGATAGACCTGGTTCACCCTGCTGCTGACAATATTGTTGCGCCAGCTGCTGCAGCCGCCGGTGTAGACAAGAAGATTGACCTTGTTCCCAAGGTTTGCTGCCGCCATCTCCTGCAGGTCAGAAGTTCCCATTCCGCTTCTGGATTCCAGATCCGTGCCGCACAGATAGACCATGATCGTAACGGTATCATTGCCGCCGCCCTTGATCTTCGTGAATTTCTCTCTCGATCCGGACGCCACTTCCGTGTCAAGCTGGGTCTGAGAAGCGTTCTCTCCGGACCACCCGGTGGAGAGGGAACCGTTTCCGCCGTAAGAGCTGTTATAGAAGTTGAAATTGCTGTCCCCGGAACTGGAGGTATAGTTCTCATCGACGTTCCAGTTATTTCCGGTCGAAGTATAGCTGCCGCCTCCGCTGCTGCCGCCTCCAAGCAACCCTCCGAGAGAGCCGCCGCCGCCCAGCAGCGCAATGATGATCAGGACGATCAGCGGAAGTCCGCCCATCCCTCTGCCGTTTCTCTGTCCCGAACCCGAACTTCCCCTTCCGGAAGTACCTGATCCAACAGGACCGGTTCCTAGTCCGTCACCTCGGAGGTTAACGCCGGAACCCCCTTCAGTCACATTTCTTTTCCTGCCGCGCGGTCTGTTATCTGCCATTTCTCTTACCTCCCTGCCAACACATTTATTAAGGAAAGGATTTCTCTTTCAGATCACTGAAAACGGAGTTTTATTCAATGATATTCCGTCACAAGTATATCATAGTTTCCCGCAAATATGCTCACTCGGCGAACAGGGGCGTGGAAAAGTAGCGCTCTGCGGTGTCCGGCAGGACCGTGACCACGGTCTTGCCTTTTCCCAGTTTCTTCGCCAGTTTGAGTGCTGCCGCGACGTTGGTCCCCGCAGAGATCCCGACCATGAGGCCCTCTTCCCTCGCAAGGCGCTTGGAAGTCTCAAGGGCTTCCTCGTCCGTCACTATATAAATATTGTCATAGATCTCTGTGTTGAGGATGTCGGGAATGATCCCGTCACCGATTCCCATCTGCATATGCGTCCCCACAGTGCCTCCTGCCAGGATCGCCGCATTCTCGGGCTCGACCGCCCAGATCTCGATATCGGGATACTGAGCCCGCAGCACCTCTCCGATTCCCGTGATCGTTCCTCCGGTGCCGATTCCGGAGCAGAAACCGTCGATCGGACCTGCCACCTGAGCCATGATCTCCAGTGCGGTGTACTTCTTGTGGGTCAGCGTATTGTTCGGGTTTTCAAACTGCTGCGGAACGAAAACCCTGGGATCTTCATCCCTCATCCGCAGTGCCGTCCTGAGACACTCGTCAATACATGCCCCGATGTCACCCGCGTCATGGATCAGGACCACTTCCGCCCCGTACTGCCGCACCAGCTTCCTGCGCTCCTCGCTGACAGAATCGGGCATGATAATGATCGTCCTGTATCCTTTAACTGCGCCTACAAGAGCAAGTCCGATGCCCTGGTTGCCGCTCGTGGGCTCTACGATGATCGTATCCTTTCCGATCAGGCCGTCTCTTTCCGCCTGCTCGATCATATTCATAGCTGTCCTTGTCTTAATGGATCCGCCCACGTTCAGGGCCTCCATCTTGACCAGCACCTGCGCACTGCCCTCCTCAGGCATCCTGTTAAGCCTGATCATTGGTGTGTTCCCGATCGCCTCAAGGATATTGCCGTAAACCATTTTCCCGGTCCTCCTAATACTGTTTTTTATCACTGCTGCCGCCCGGTCGTAAGGTCCTCAAGACTCCTTCCCCGGTTCAGGACATTGAGGTCAATGCAGCGTTCGCCGCCCACATATCCCTCCAGCTCTGCTGTATCGCAGTACTGCCAGACAACCCAGTTTCCTCCCGCCTCGAAGGTGACCGGGTAGTAAATGCTTCTCACCCATCTGGGATACTCGCCAAAATCCTTCAGGATGTATTTCTCATATACATCCCCCGAACAGTAGATCAGCGGTCTCACATGATATTCCTTCTCAAGCGCGTCCAAAAATGCGCCGAGTTCCCGGACCACATCCTCCTTCGCAGGGGGATTCTCCTTTTTGTCGCCGTAATACTCCACATCAACCGCCGGGATCAGTTTGCCCTCCAGATCTCCCACTGTTTTGATGTAGTTGTCCGCCTGCATCTGTCCCGGACTGTCAAAAGAGAAAAAGTGGTAAGCTCCCGCGGGAAGTCCGCATTCCTGCGCGTTTTCCCAGTTTTCGGCAAACCTGCTGTCCACGTGTCCGCTGCCTTCCGTGGCCTTTATATAAATAAAATCAATACCCTGTTCCATCAGTACGGGCATATCCACGTCCGCCTGATACTCGGATATATCCACGCCGATGACGTCCCTGTCCGAGACGATCCATCTGTTGATCCGGAGCTTCTTTGTCTTTACGGCAAAGAACAACAGGATCAGAAGTCCTGCTGCCGCACCCAGAACAATGGCTGCCTGTATATATCTGTTTTTCATTCCGTCCTCATCTTTGTGCTGCGCTTTCCGGGCCTTAAAGTCTTTCGCTGCCCGGGGGTCACTCTGCTATTATACACGCAGAAAACCGTAAAACAAAGTGCGCCTCTGTTTAAAAACACGGATACTTCCGGACATCATTACGAAAAGTACAAAAAACCCTGCTCAGGCTTCATTCACCAGTTTCCCGGTCATATGCTCCGGCACCAGAGCGAACATAAAAGTTCTGGGACCCGCACTGCGGATCTCCCTTTCTATATACTCCTCGTCGCATGGAAATTTATGGCTGAGTTTCCTTGCGATCTCGTATATTTTGTCCCGGTCCTCTATGATCTCAACGCGTCCGAACACGATCACGCTGCGGATATTCAGCGCCCACTCGCCTTCCCGTCGGTATCCGCTGTCATAGATGCAGAAAGACACCTTGTCGTGGCGCCTGATCGCGTCGGTCCTGTGTCCCTTCATCCCGGTGTGAAAATATAGCTTTCCGTCCTCTTCACAGTAAAAGTGATTGATCGGCATACCATAGGGATAATCGTCGTCTCCGAGCACTGACAACACGCCGCGCGGCTCCTTCTTTAGTATCTCAATACATTCCTCCTCGGGAATCTGCTGTTTAAACCGAAGCATTTTTCGAAACATAAAAATCTCTCCTTTTTCAAAGGCGCCAAAGCCATCTAAATTGATTAATTAATCATAGTATTCCTGCCCGACATTTTAGCACGTTAAAGCAGAATAAAAAATAGTTTTGGCAAAACACATGCTCTGCCAAAACTATTCTCTATCTCACTTTCGGGTGCACAACGGCAGACAAGTAAATCCGCCCCTCGCCTTCTTACATATATTTTCCGAGCTCGCCCCACTTCTCGCGGAAAATCCCCTCATCCATGATTTTGAGATCCGGTGCTATGGCGGGAACAAAGTCCATCTGGTCCAAAACTTCTGTCTGCAGGTCAATCCCGGGTGCGATCTCGATCAGGGTCACTTTGTGGTCGATCAGCTTGAACACTGCCCGCTCCGTCACGTACAGGACTTCCTGGGACTCGGGCGCGTACTGTCCCGCGAAGGTAATCTGACCCACTTTCTTGACGAACTTGTGGAAGGTGCCTTCCTTCACTACCGTCATCTTGCCGTCTCCGGTCCGCACCTCCGCCTTACCTGTGAGTGTGCCGGCAAAAATAACCTTGGGTGTCTTGGACGTGATGTCGATAAAGCCGCCGGGACCGATCCTGCGTTTTCCCATCCGGCTCACGTTATTGTTTCCGTCCTCATCGATCTCACCGATTCCCAGGCAGGTGGCGTCAAGTCCGCCTCCGTCGATCAGGTCGAACATCTCATGAGGTGTAATAATGCTCTCCGGGTTATAGGCGCTTCCGAAATTGGGCAGTGCCGAAGGAACTCCTCCGACCATACCGCTCTCCGTGCTCATTGTCACATATTCGATCAGGCCCTCTTCCGCGATGACCTTGGCTACATCCGCGGGAACGCCGACTCCGAGTTTTCAGCAAGCAGAGTGTGGATTACGCCAGCAACGCGGAACTGGGAAGTCTCGTGGCCGACATCATGGAGGGTAGGATCGTTAACCAAAATGAACTGGATCAGCGCATGAAACAGGTGAAGCTCATCGCCCACCGCTATTTTCACCTCATGATCGTCTCCTTCGACCAGACAGGCAGCCGCAGCTCGATTCCCTGGAATTACGTGATCTCGCAGCTGCAGTATATTTTCCCTTACAGCAATATCACTACTTATAACGGTGATATCCTTCTCATCATCCAGAAGAGGCAGCGCAAGAGCCGCGTCAAATTCAATGAGAAATACCTCATGAATCTCCTGGAGCAGTACAACGGCTTTTCCTGCATGGGAAATGCGTCGGAGTTTATCATGTCCCTGCCCCCGATGTATCATCAGGTTCACGGCGCTCTTCGGATCGGCAGCCGGCTCGATCCAAAGAGAAGGATTTATTATTATGAAGATTTCGCGATGTACCAGATCGTTGAACTGGCAGCCGACTCGGAGATCAAGCACCTCAGCAGCCGGAATCTCGCCCATCTGTGCAACAACGAGATGATCGCGCTCATCATGTATGACCAGAAATATAATACGAACATGGCGGATATTCTGCTGACTTTTCTAAGGTATGAGCGGAACACGACCAAAGCTGCGGAAGCTCTGTTCATGCACAGAAACACACTGCTGTACAAGATCAAAAAGATCGAGGAGATCATAGACCGCGATCTCGAGGACCCTGATTTCCGCGCCAGAATGCTCTTCAGCGGATATGTGGTCAATTACATGCGGAAATATAGAAAAGAGGACATCCTTCTGCTGCAAAGGGACAGAAAAAAAGAGACCTGAACCGGTTCAAAAAACTGAAATGTGCATAAAAAAACAGGCTTCTTTTCGAAGCCTGTTTTTTAATAAGCTGCACGGATATGATGTCAATACAACTGTGCCAAAATATCGACGCACTTATCGATCCCCAGTTCCCCGCTGTCCAGGCAGATATGATAATTTCTTGCATCGCCCCACTTCATATCCGTGTAGAACTGATAGTAAGCCGCCCTGCGCTTATCCTTTTCTTTGCGGCGCCTCACCACAGAATCTTCGGGCACACCGTACTCTTTGGCGATTCTCTCATCGCGTATTTCCTTGTCCGCGTGAATGAAAACGGTAAGGCAGTCAGCCCTTGCCCTCAGGATGTAGTCCGCGCAGCGTCCGACGATCACGCAGGATTCCTTGTCTGCCAGCTCCGCGATGACCTGGCACTGGACATTCCAGAGATTATCCTGGGTCGTCAGGCCCCTTGTCCGGTCCGCCAGAAACGTGGAAAAGACGCCTCCTGCCGCGGATTCTCCTTCTTCCTTGACGTAATCAGCGGAATACCCGCTCTTGTCAACGATCCTCTGGATCAGATCCGCGTCATAACAATGGATCCCCAGTTTTTCCGCGAGCTTTCTTCCCACCATGCGCCCGCCGCTTCCGTATTCACGGCTGATTGTAACAACTCTGTTCTCCATCTTGGATCCTCCTTGTATAATTCCATCTTCTCCCACTGCCCCTTGGGAACAAATCCTCCGACTCTATTATAGCGTATCCTCTTGTTTTGTTACAGGATTATGCGGATAACAATGCAAGCTCTGTCAGAGAGTTAACTGCTAGCCTTTTTCGATATTCTGTGGTAAACTTAACAGCCACAGTACAACCCCCATTACGGAGATTATTCTATGAGAAAAACCGGATTATTAGGAATATTATTAGTATGTTCATTGTCAACGGCAATACCCGTTCGGGCTGCTGCGGAAGTACCGGCGCCTCTTGTCACTGAAGTGACACTTGAATCGGAGGAGACGCCGGATTCAGGCCGCAATATGGAAGAAATTGTCTCATCAGAAACTGTTTCAGAAACGGAGGCAGATGCCGGGACTCAGGTATCAGAGCCGGAAGTTCCGGTTCAAGAAGACGGGGCTGAACTTTCCGCAGATTCTGCTTCGGATCCGGCGCACACCGATGATCCCGGGCAGAAAGACGCCCCTGCTCCTGTCGAAGATGCCGAGCAGAAAGATGACACTGCTCCTGTCGAAAACGCAGAACTTAAGGACGACACTGCTCCTGTCGAAAACGCAGAGCTGAAGAACGACACTGCTCCTGTCGAAAACGCAGAGCTGAAGGACGACACTGCTCCTATCGAAAACGCAGAGCTGAAAGACAACTCTGCTCTGAGTGAAGATACTCCTATATCGGATGCATCCGCTGCAGAGGTCGTCGGCGAAGCGGTCTCTTCAGAGCCGGTTCCTGTTTCAGATGAGCCGGCTTCCATCACCGCGGCCGCGGAAAATGCAGTATTTTCTGTCTCGTCAAAGGCTGCCGCGAGTATAGCCGGAGAAAAGACTTTAGATAGAATTCACTTTATCACTCTTAACGGAGTATATAGCGCCAGCGATGCAATCCTTATAGAGAGTAATGGCAAGTACGGTCTGATCGATTCATCGAATCCTTCTACCGCATCCGACGACCCGAATCTTGCCTTTACACGAGGGTATTTAGACGCAGCGGCAAACGGTGAGACCGTTGTCAGGTATCTGACCGATTTGGATATCTCTCACTTAGAATTTGTTCTGGCTACCCACAACCATTCCGATCATATTGGCGGAATGCCTGATATTGCGAAGTCAGGACTGGTAAACAACAAAACTGTTTATATTTACAAAGACTATTCAGCCGTTACGGGACAAGAGGACTTTCACAATGACTATTACGCCGATCTTGCGGTAGAGGCAATGAGTGCCAAGGGAGCCACTCTTTTGAACGTCCTTGCTCCGAGCCAGAGCGCCTTGAAAGCCCTGGGTGCGGTGCAGAAAAATGTCGCGAAGAAAGAAGATGTGGGCGATCATCTTGAATTCTCGTTTGGCGATTTCCTGATAAGGCTGTTTAATCTGCATGTAGCATCTACTGTAAATGAAAACCTTAACAGTATCGTAACTACTGTGCAAAAGGGCAGCTCAGGCGCAATTCTGATGGGTGACATGGAAATGGACGAGTACATGGAATCCCGTACGGTGAATGCGATCATCCGCAATGATGTAACTTTCAGGGCAGATGTCTATAAAGCCGGACACCATGGTTTTTCCACCAGCAACTCTTATGATACCATCAATGCTCTGAAGCCGGCGAACTGCGTTGTTACAACCAACAGCCTGTCTAAAACTCCCGACAGTTACACCCTTTTCAATGTTTTTGTCGAAAAAGCCGGCGGAAAAGTATATCGGACATCAGAAAACGGTCCCGCGGTCATCGCCGAATTCGGAGATCAGGGAGTCACCATGCGGAGAGCTGCTAAGAACGCATCAACAGCAGCTGTTCCCTGGAAAGCGGTGATCAGTGACGGATGGAGAGCGTGGTATCCCAATGAGGACAGTTATAACCGCACCGGTCTTAAATGGATTTATTTCAGGTCCGGCTCTCCTTTAAAGGGCTGGTTCAAGGATGGTGCCAAATGGTATCTCACTGATGATAATTACAACCCGATGTCCGGTTGGATCAACTCAAAAGACAAGTGGTATTTCCTCAGTAAAGGCGGAGCCATGCAGACCGGCTGGGTCCAGGATGACGGAAAATGGTATTATATGAACAGCAGCGGCGTCATGCAGACCGGTTGGATCAATGTTGGCGGCAAGTGGTATCTGCTCGGCAGTGACGGTGCCATGCTTACGGGCAGGCAGATAGTCAGCGGCAAGACATATTTCTTTAATGACAACGGCGTCATGCAGACCGGCTGGTATAAATATGGCAGTAACTGGTATTTCATGGGCAGAGGCGGCGTCATGCAGACCGGCTGGATCCAGGATGGCGGCAAATGGTATCTGCTCGGCAGTGACGGTGCCATGCTGAAGGGAAGACAGATCTCCGGCGGCAGAACTTATTTCTTTAGTGACGGCGGTGTCATGCAGACCGGCTGGTATAAATATGGTGATAACTGGTATTTCCTGAGCAGCAGCGGTGTCATGCAGACCGGCTGGATCACGATCAGCGGGAAATGGTTTCTGCTCAGCAGCAACGGTGAAATGCTCACCGGCTGGCAGCCTTACAACAACAAAGTTTATTTCTTTAGCAGCGGCGGTGTCATGCAGACCGGTTGGGTTTCCTCTAATGGAAGGTGGTACTTCCTTGACAGTAAGGGGGCTATGCAGACCGGCTGGATCACGGCCGGCGGCAAATGGTATCTGCTCGGCAGTGACGGCGCCATGCTCACAGGCTGGCAGCCTTACAAGGGCAAGGTTTATTTCTTTAGCGGCAGCGGCGTCATGCAGACCGGTTGGACTTCCTCTAATGGCAAGTGGTACTTCCTTGACAGTAAGGGGGCTATGCAGACCGGTTGGATCACAGTCGGCGGCAAGTGGTATCTGCTCGGCAGTGACGGTGCCATGCTCACAGGCAGACAGCCTTACAATGGCAAGGTTTACTTCTTTAGCGGCGGCGGTGTCATGCAGACCGGCTGGTATAAATATGGCAATAAATGGTACTATCTGGAAAGTAATGGAGCAATGGCTTCAGACAAATGGGTAGGCAATTTTTACCTGAAGTCAAACGGAGAGATGGCTGTAAATGAGTGGATCGGCAAGTATTTTGTCGGAGCTGACGGAAAGTGGATAAAAGGCTATACCGCTACCGCCAGTATTCAATAGTTAAGCATAAGGCCTGATAACCTGAAAAAGCGGTGTCGGAACTATCTGTTCCGGCACCGTTTTTCTATAAACAACACTATATTAAGATTTTACCGCAATTTCGTCATGTCAATTGACTATTGCGCTGTATTTGTGAGGGTGACCCTCTTTCCGTCTGCGCCGACATAATAGTCACCGATCTGCTGATTAACTGCCATCTGGCCGCTCGCTGTCAGATAATATACTCCAACCCATGTGTTTGCCGCCATGATGCCGTTGCTGTTGAAATAATACCATTTGCCGGCAATCTTCTGCCATCCCGTGAGCATAACTCCGCTTTCGTCCAGATAATACCAGCTGCCTCCGATGCGCTGCCAGCCCGTAAGCATAGCTCCGCTGTTTCCAAAATAGTGCCACTTGCCGTCCGCTCGCTGCCAGCCGGTGAGCATAACTCCACCCGCGGAGAAATAGTATGTTTTGCCGCCAATCTTCTTCAACCCGGTGAGCATGGCTCCGCTTTCGTCCAGATAATACCAGTTGCTGCCGACTTGCTGCCAGCCCGTAAGCATAGCTCCGCCGTTTCCAAAGAGGTACCATTTATTATCTTTTTTTTGCCAGCCGGTGGCCATGGCTCCGCTTGACGAGAAAAAGTATGTTTTACTGCCGACTTGCTGCATACCGGTGAGCATGACTCCGCTTTCGTCCAGATAATACCAGCTGCTGCCGACTCGCTGCCAGCCCGTAAGCATAGCTCCGCCATTTCCAAAGAGGTACCATTTGTTGTCTATTTTCTTCCAGCCGGTGATCATCCCGCTATTCGTAAAATAATACCTCTTGCCATTATAGGTCAGCCACCCGACACACATTTCGCCATCGCTGTTGCCCTTAAAATAAAACCACTTTCCGTTGTATTTCAGCCATCCGTTTAAAGCTTTGCCGTCTTCCTTAAAATAATGCCATTTGCCATTTATTATCTGCCATCCGGTAAGTATGGCTCCATTCTTTCCAAAAGCATACGTGGCACCGTCAATATTCCTCAGACCGTACAGAGTGACACCATCGTTGTCTGAATAATACTTGCGTCCATCAACCGTGAACCAGCCTTTAAGGGCAGATCCTGACTGAATATAGGTCCATCTGATGCCTGTATATATAAAGTTGTCTTCAGTCGGATACCATGCGTGCCAGCCGTCCGTGATCGTCGCTTTCCAGGCAAAAGCATCTTCCTCGGTACCGTCTTCGGCAACCTTGAGCATGGAGATCTTGCCTGCACCGAAATCTGCAATGATACCTGCGAGATTTTCCGATGTTCTGTAAATACTGTTTCCAGCCTGTTCTATATAATAATTATAAAAAGTATGGTTGAAAGGTTCAGGCTGTGAATCGCGGGTGGTCACAACGGAGTATTCCGGATTAAATGCCTTGATCGTACTTAGATTAGTACTGGAACAGCCGCCATGATGACCGACTTTAAATACGTCGACGCCGCTAAATCCGTCATCGTGTACGATCACATTCGTAACGCGGGATTCAAGGTGCTCACTCATCTCAATATCCGCCATGAGAACGGCGCGCTTGTCGTCCTTCTGCACCGTTGTTACGATACTGTTCAAATTATCATTTTCAGTGGACTCATTGTGGATATTAAACAGCTTGATCAGGAAATCCCCCATCGTAAAGCGGATATGATCCCCAACGCTGTCGGTACTGTCATGCACCTCTTCCGCGCCGAGCATCCGCATAGCATCTCCGTCAGGGCTCAGAAGGTTTAAAAGAACGGCTCCCTGAGCTTTCATCGCCTCCTTTGCAAGGTCGAGGTAGTAGTCATTGTGCCATTCTCTTTGGCCTTCTAATTCGTATTCTTTATAAATATAAACGGTATTACTGTCTACCATTCCTGAAGCTGCAATATCGGGCATTCCTCCGATATGATCGCTATGGCTGTGTGTGCCCAGCACAAATTTAAGATGGTCGATCTTAATGATGTCTTTCAAATACTGAACGACTGTCTGTCCGTTTGCGCCGGGATCCGTATTGGAAGGATAAAGGTTTTCCACAACCGCTTCGGAAGGATTTGAAGAATCGATCAGTCCGTATAAACCGTTGCTCTCGATGAGGATTGAATCACTTGAATACTTGATACCGTTAAGAGCAATAAAGTGGATCCGGTCCTCTGTCTTTTCCGTGAGGTTCATACCGGCTTGTGCGGCAAGAGTCTCTTCGGTTACGGGATCACTTTCTGTATAGGAATCTACGATTGGTTCGGACACATCAACGTTCTCAGCGCCGTCTGCGGTCTGAGCATCGCTATTGTTCTCAGGATCGTTCCCGGTCTGGACATCATTAGTATTCTCAGAAATGTTTTCGGTCTCAGGATCATTTACTGCCTGAGTATCTCCGTCAGTCTCTGCATCAACCTCATTATGATCATCGGCTGCAACTGTTACGGATTCTGCAGCAGAACCGATATTTTCTTCCGGATTGGAGGAAGGCTCCTCCGACAGATCGTCAGATACTTCCGGGGATTCTGTCTCTTCTTTGCTTTCGCCGGGAACTGATTCCCCTTCTGTATCAATAGCGATATCAACAATGGTCTCCGCTGGCAGATTCTCTGCCGCAGCAGCATTAACAGGTCTTACTGCTGTCAAAAAACCTATCAGCATAATTCCTATAATTCCGGTCTTGCGCATTTAGCCTCCAAATAAGATTCTGGTCAGCGAAGCATCACGCTGCTTCGTGTAAAGATAACCTAACTACAACAATTCATAAATTTAACATTTTTGTAGCATTTAGTCAACCGTTGACCAGCTTCATGAACTTTTTATCGTTCATCTGCTCATTCGTGACATATTCTCCGTCATGGAACAGAGCGTAATTCGTGATCGGTGTCGGAGCACTCTGCGCATCTTCCCTGCTCTCAATATGGATCGCCCTAAACGGTATATCGTTCTCCTTCGCGGTCTTATCCAGAATCGGCACGTATTTAGCATTAAACGGGCACTGGCTGGTGTAGTACAAAACATACCCTTTTTCATCTATATGCGGGTGCTTCGCGCATTCCTTGAACTGCGGTTTGTCTGCGTCATTGTCAAAAGACAGATACCACAGCTGTATCCCGTTATCCGCCTCGTCACAAACAGCAAATCCCTTGTATTTGAGGAACTTGGGATCCGCCAGGAAGGGTTTCTTCTTCGCCGCAGCCAGAATACACAGGCCTTTCCGTCCCTTTTCCCTGCTGTCCTCGATGCAGGCATTCAGCAGATCGGAAGAATATCCGTGTCCCTTGAAAGAGCCGGACACCCACAGGCAGTCGATGTACATATACCCTTCCGCATCGATCGGAACCCAGGCGTTCTCCGCCGGGATATACTCGATAAAACACTTGCCCCGCTCCACACTCTTCAGGAAAACAAGTCCTTCCTCAAATCTGTCGGCAAGCCACGCCTTCTTTGAGGAGACCTGCACATCCTTGTTGTTTGAAATAGCGCAGCAGATGTGTTCCTTCTCCAGATTCTCCTTTGTAACTCTGATATACTCCATAAAGTCATTCCTCCTTTCCTATGATGCAGGCAATTCTTTATACTTAATTTTTTGTCAACATGATAAGTGCAATAGCCAGCATTGTAACCGGCACCGTGACCGTATCCCACTCACTGGGGGAAAACAGCTCAATGGTTTTATTGACCCATATCTTCGCTGTACGGCTGTTGCCGTAAGCAATAGGTAGATCCCTCATCGTATACTCCTTTCTGGCGGAGCCGCCCCTAGGCAGCCCCGCCATGTTCCTCATCAGTCATCCACTTCGCAGCACTGGTCAGTAAGTACGTCTCCTGTAAAGATGAGCGCCTTCATGATGGCGTCAAGGGCATCGTCGCCGCAGCAGGCAATTGTGATCCCTTTGAAAATCCCGTTTTCATCCTTGAAGGGGATGAAGTGGAAGTCGCCGTCGAGGCACATGAGATTCAGGTAAGTACGTCCTCCCGCAATGCGGCAACTGGCGGACCTGATCATCGTATGCACCTTCGTTAGTATATGTATTATAGGCATCAGCCATGTTATCGCAGATCTGATCTTACTTATCGTAAGCAGCATCAAAAAGATGCTGGCAAAGCATAAGGAGAAGCCGGAAGAACAACCTGGCGATGAAAAAACTGAATAATGAATCCGAGGCGGCAGGGCTTTCGACC
>Ga0326513_10002132_pt1 | contig 14696 bp, 36 predicted proteins | sample 2_2465_0518_D_FD_203654 | JGI IMG/M metagenome (GOLD analysis project Ga0326513, IMG submission 203654) | Bovine rumen microbial communities from UC Davis, California, United States - 2_2465_0518 | ecosystem: Host-associated > Mammals > Digestive system > Stomach > Rumen | place: USA...
GTCTTGAGTAAAACTCAAAAATCACTTGGAAGAGGTAGGGGGGTATCTCTTCCCTACGACCTCCCTCAAATAATCTTTGGTCAGTTCGCCTTTGTCTGCCATCTTATGATGTTCTTGGCAGAGAGCGATAAGGTTATCATCATCAAGTAAACCTGATTCATTGTCTTTTAGCTTAACAATGTGATGTACCTCAATATTGTTGTATGTGTATATACCTAAAGATTTGCAAACCTCACATAAATGATTTGCATTCTCCCTGATCTCTTTGCTTTTTAAAGTCCACGCATATTGAGACCTTAACTTTCTTTCGTTTCCACCGTTGTATTCTCTTCTTGATTTCGGACAGATATACGAAGCATCGTGTATCTTCCCACATTTAGAACAGGATTTAAGCATTAAGTGATGTCTCCAAGTCTGTGATTCGGTGGTTTGCTACCGACATCTTTTCATCGAGGAGCTTGTTGTTCTCTTCGAGACGGTACACCCTATCCACTAATGTATTGGTGGTATCGTAATGCTTTTCCATCTTTTTTTCCAATTGTTCTATACGGTAACCTGTAAGCTTATTGCTTGTCAGTATTCCTCCGAATGTTCCTGCCAGAGTACCGATTAACGATAAACCTGCGACAACTATTGTCTCCACCATAAAATCTCCTTAAATGTAAATGAGCCGTATTGCTACGGCTCACGAACACAGAATACAAGAACAAAATACACATTCGGCTTCATTCTCACTTTACATAATATCATATTTGAAAATAACAATGTGGTAACATTTTGTCCCGTTTCGTACACATTTCGTACCTTTTTTCATGGAATGACCTCATTTAAGTTGTTTATGATGCAATCAAGACACCATTCATCGCCGTCATACTCGTATAAAGTATCAACCTCTTCTTTGCAATTATCACAAATCTTGATACATACGGCTTGATGTTTGCGCCCACATTGAATACAACCTTGAGGACATCCCACGCAATTATCTTCTTCTTCCCATTTTATCATAACTTAACCCTCTCTTATCTAACCATTTCTTTGCTTCTTCTCGTTCCTGATCTGATGCACTTTTAATCATTAGCATCATCTTACGCAATGTGATTTCAATTATTCTGTCACTCTGTGGCAATGGCAGATGATATATCCCTCTTTTATACCATCTCACATAGAACTCTCGAAATTCATTAACATTTAAAGATTTCACGGCTTTGTCACGCTCAAGAACGAAGATATCCAATGAACTCTTTGTCATATCATGTCCCTCTTTAGCTCTGCATTAATTCTCTGCACTTGAGTTTTAGAATAATTAAGCATTTCGGCTACTTTTCGGAAGCTCAAGCAATCCAAGTATAAAAGCGTGTAAATCTTGTCTTTTTTATCTTGCGACCGTCTTAATTCTTCCTCTTTGACCTTTAAAAGCATTCCCCTATCCTCAAGAAGCCTTTTCAGTTCGTTCAGTTTGTCATCGATGTGCTTTTCTTCGCAAGAAACGACATAATCTTCAAGAGTATTACCAGAGTGACCACTTTGCACCTTGTCCTTGTCATATGTGATAGCTTTCGGTTGCGTTTTCACGAATAATCGTTCCTTTTCCGTCAGTACCTCATCGAAATTCCTCTGTAATTCCCGGTATTTAGCTTTGCAGACCTCATATTCCTGATATATCATAATTCCCTCCATCTTGAATCCCCATGCTCCAAATCATCCTTGCGAACTGTCTCTTTGTAATATCCTCCTATGGCGTGTACCTCAAGCAGATAAAAGTATTTATATTCGTCTATGATCTGGGAAACAATGGTGTCATCCTTTTTATCAACTAAAACTGTTCCGAGTATCATTTTCATATCCCCTTTCTGAATGGATTTTCAGGCTCTTCCCTGATTCTTGTTTTGATAATGGTGTAAATAACATCTAATGCTTTGGCAATTCCGACATCAATACCTAATTTGTATGATTCTTCATCAACACCTTTTGTCACATTTACCACATACGCTTTTTTATATGCTTCATTCATGATGCATTCAGAAGCGTATCGGAGCAATAATTCGTCATGTGCCATGTTCTACCTCCACATATATTCCATTGATTTCCTTGCATACCCTTTGAGCATCTTTTACGGTGTCGTAACAACCGAAAAACCATAATTCATATCCGTCAGGTCTTGCTACAACAAATCCTCCCTCTTTTACGACGTAATCTGGGACATTGTTTATTTTGATGTTTACTACCATGTTCAATCCTTTCTGGCTAAACAATAGCCAATAATTAATGCGATAAATAATGTGATAACAAAAATCATTATTCCACTGCTCATTCCTGCACTCCCTCCATCTTTGCTCCACAATTAGGACAGTATCTGATAAAATGTGTAAAATAACTATCATACTCTTTGTCACATTCAGAACATTTGCAACGTGTTCTGTATTCTGTATAACCATCGCATTTAATTTCTTCACTCCATGTTATCCACTTACCCACTTTTGCTTTTGGATGAACAGATGGCAAATCTAATAAAATTTTTTTCTGTGTTTCATTTATTGCTTTTAAAAATTCACTAAACAATTTTTGATGTATCTCTATCGTTCCATTAGTTTCTACTCTTAAAAAATATTTTCCAATAGATTGTATTGCCTCTTGTCTACTTATGGCATCTTCACATTCTTTCATTCTTTATCCTCACTTTCTGCCTTCATGATTTTTGTTAAAACTGTTCCGATAGTTTCTTTTACGCTAATAAAACACGCTTCAATCATTATCTCTGAATACTCCTCTGCTATATCGCCTGTTCTATCAAGCTCCTTTCGTACTGCTTTGATTGCACTTGCCCTTATAACAATCGGTTCGTTGCTATATCTATCGTGTAATACTATTGCTTTGCTCATTTCTCATTCCTCACTTTCTGCTTTATCCTCGATTGCTTTTATTGCATCGCTTAACCCATCATGGTAGCCAATTATATATTGATTATCCGTCACATAACATTTCTGCTCAAATTCTTGTCTTGCCAAAACAGAATCAATATCAAACTCTCTGACTGCTACTTTCACGGCATCATCTAAAGATAAAAATAATTTAGTCATTCTTTATCCTCACTTTCTGCTAATAGCTGAAATAATGGTCTTTATACTGATAAGCAGGGTTTCCGTTGTACCCACCTGCGCAGAAAAACAAAATGTCATAATCTTGCCGTTCTTCTAACTCCAACATAATCGCTTCATATGTTTCCTCTGTCGGTGTTTTAGTCCATATCGCACCACTACCTACCACCGAGAATTGACAAGGCTGATTTAGTACGGATATGAGGTCATTCGGGAATCTCGGAGAGTCCACTCGGTTTAGAATTACATCAACCACTAATTGCTGACCATATAATCCTTGATTCCCTGCCTCTGCATATACAACTCTTGCAAGATAATCGATATCTTCATCCGTAAGCTCTACCATGTCCTTGATTGAACTCTCGACATTCTTCATGATTCTCTCTGCCGTGTTCGGTGGCTCTGGTATTACATCAGGAATTGGAGCAATCGAAATAAATAATCCTAAAACAAATCCCATTCATACCTCCTTTTGTAAGTCCTCACGCAATATAAAGCATGATTTGTACTCTCTGTCCCACCAATCCCGGAACGGACATCTTAAGCACTCATTGTTGTTTATGTGACAGATGATTTCAGGTGCCACGCATTCCTTTTCGTTCTGTTTGAATCCGAACACCTCTTTAAATTTCTCTCTGTTTGTCATCCTCGGTCTCCTTTCGGTAAAAATTGTCGTTATACTCGAATTTGATAATGATTCCTTCAAATTCAATCTCTGCTTTATGGTCTCCCATGCGCTTCAAGGCATACATGAGATTGACCATCTTCATGAATATGTCTTTTTCTCTTTTTGTCATGCCGTGATACCTTTCTGTTTGTCTAATAAAATCAAATCCTCGCCGTTATAGATGTATTTCATCGTTGTTTCGTTGAAAACCGTCTCATTAAGCTTTGGGATATCGTTTGCAAACTCAATTTTGATTTCATCGTGTACCGATAAAAATTTCCTGATCCGTTCAAAGCTCCATCTCTCTTTTCGATAGAGTGCAAGGATTATCGAAGCCATGATTTGCGCATACATCCACTTTTTCATGTGTTGCCTCACGGAAATGTAATAGGCTCTCTGCATTGCATAAGGCATCTTGTCGAATCTTGCCTTGTCTTGTTTCCATTTGGCTTGATTCAGATAGGTTGTATCAAGATAGCTCTCTCCTGCATCGTTCCTTACCTCGATTCCTGTCTCTTCATCACACATTTGAATGAGTGACTTTCCTTCATCGTTTCTGCATTCCTGATATACCTCTCCTGCCTTGTCGATGAATCTCTCAATGCGAAGCCTTTTCCATCCTAACCGGGAAAGAGCTAATATCGTGCGATAAAAACCTAATTGCATCGCTATTCCAGAAGCCTCATCGAGTTCTTTGTTTGCTTTTTGTAATGCATCCATGTGTTATTCCTATACTCCTATAAAAAATCCTCTATGCTCATTTGTGCATCCTTTGGCAAGACACACATTTCCTCTTTTGCTCTTTTGTAAAATTCCTTGTTGATTTCAAAACCATAGAAATTTCTTTTTGTTTCCAGACATGCCCTGCCTGTTGCTCCACTACCGAAACAAGGGTCAATGACAACATCACCCTCATCTGTGAATGTCTCAATCAGTTTTTTCAATAATTTGACAGGTTTCTGTGCAGGATGGATTTTCGGGATATCTTTTCCATCTCTCTCCCATTCAAACCAATTGAAAACCATGTGACCTGTGCCTCTGATATTCTTTCCGTTTTCATCAACCTGCAGTCCGTTTCTGAACTTGGGCAATCTGTCTCTGTAAAATAACAAGGCATATTCTGTTGCTCCTACAACTCGCATATTTGCTTTTAAAACTTGAGGAGAATAATTCTTGATAAACACCAGAGGAATATAATTCTTGAATCCCTGCTTTTTTCCTGCATCAATGAGTGTGGTTATCTGCTCAAATGCACAGAAAACTATCATGCAAGGACTTTCTGAACTCCTGCCTCTTGGAATCGGTTTTGTGTCCTCTTTTCTCATTAACCTTGAACAAAAATGGAAATATTCATAAAGGTTGAAATTGAAATCTGATGCAAATGCAGATTTCTTTGCAAATTTGCTCTCTCCGTTTTTGTTATCTCCTCCGATGTACCACATAGGATTTGAGCCATAAAAGTTTGTGCCTATGTTGTAGGGAACATCTGCGATAATCAATTGCGCTTTCTGTATCGGGTAACATTTCCATCCCTGCATTGAATCGTTGTAAAGTTCGCATTTTGTCTTGCTACCCCCCCCGAATTTTTTATTTATAAATTCCATCTTTATCTCCTTTGGTGTAATAAACTAATAATTATCCTCGATGCCGAGTATATTTTTCTCAATCAGAGCTTTTGCTTCGCTCGGCATTCTCCTGATCTCTTTTTCTTTTGACAACTTGCCTCGATATGTCCTTATAAAATTGCTTTGTATAACTGTCTCTAATTGGTCGATATTTGTCTGCGACCACATTTTCAACATATTAGGACTACCGACAATCTCTTTGATTATTGGTGGCAATTTCTCAAATTCTTCCGAAGCGTGATATCCTGCATTGCTTATCGCCTTTCTGACTTTCTCCCATGCTTCCATCTCTCCGAGTTCTGTCCCGATCTCTTTCATCTTGTGAACATTGTCAATCAGATGACTAATAGACGGAGCAAAGCCTGATGTGTTGTTTGTGATATAAGTCTTTAAGGCAATTCCGATTTCTTCTTTCGTGTAGTCCTTAAGCATCATGTACCAAACATCCACAGTATCTTTTAAATCTCCGGGATTGTAATTCGGATATGCAACTTTAATAATCTTGATAATCTCTTTAATCTCTTCTCGTTCCATTCATACCTCCTATGCATTTCTTAAGGCTTCATCAAACGATGTGCTTGTATTCTTGTGCTTTTTCTCTTTGACGGCATTAAATACCCATTTCCTTAAAGCCATGTAATGAGATGTGTATTTCGTTCCTTTCATCTCGATGTATTCGTCAAGGTATTTGATAGCTTCTTTTGTTTCATCAATACCGAAATCATTTTTGAGAGTGTCATACTCTTTATCTGTCAATTTGACATGGTTATACTCTCCAAATTTATGTTTGATTTCTTTGGTAGGTGTGGATGCCGTCTCTGACGGCTCTATACTCTCCTTATCTAAACTAAACTTACCTATACTATCCTTACCTAACCTAACCTGTGTATCCAAACGGTATCCATTTGGTATACCATCGGTTGACACTTGGTATCCATTTGGTATACCAACATCATTTTTAAGGGTGTAAGTATTGTTATCCTTTAGATTGAGCATGGATTTTTCTTCCTGATAAGCTGTTTCTTTATAACGGTCATTTCGGATATAGTTGTGAATTTTCCAATGTTTGATAACAACAATTCCATTTGCAAAAGGTATTAAAAAGTTTTTAGCTTTCAGGATTGTCAAATCATCGTCAGAAGCTCCGACCATTTTCTGTATCTTCTTTGGATTGTTAACAAATCCGTCATCGTCTGCTCTCATGCTCAAGTGAAAATATAAGGCTTGTGTTGTTAAAGGCATATCAAGGAACACATCGCTATCAATAATCGTTTTTGCGAACATCCTGCGTTCTGCCATTTTTTATCCCTCCTTAATAAATTTTCTGACGGCTCTCAAGCTTAATGCGTGTCTTTTAAGTCTCGATTCCTCTTGCATCAACCAATCCTTGCAAAGCTCTTTTTCTTTCTGTGTAGGAATGAAATATCCCTTGCCGTCCTGCATATTGAGGATGATGTTTGTTCTTCGTGCTTCGCTAATAAGTCTCCTGATCTGTCGCTTTGGGATGTTCAATTCCCCTGCAAGTTCGATATCTGTCTTTGCGTTCTTATGTCCTTTAGGTATCTTTGTTGCTATATCAATCATCTTTTGCCTCCTTGTATAAATTCATAAAATCGTTCGCATCCATTACAACCAACCATTTGCAATCGTTCTTCCGATGCCAAACTGTCGGAATCTCTCCCTCTTTGGCATCTCTTTTGCTCTGGTACATGGCATCGTATAATCGGAGCGTTTCTGTTCGCTTAACCTCTATGTGTATTCCCGGTAATCCGACAACATCGGCATCGCCCTCGATACCACAGAACTGTTGTCCTCTTCTGCCGTCATATCCGTAATCTTTGAGAAAAGATGCAACCTCTCTTTCTCCCCTTTTGCCCTTTTCTCTGCTCTTTCTTCCCAATTGTTCCTCCTTTCTGCCTGATAGATAGTCGGTCTATCAGGCTTGGTATTCTGTGAAATATTTGCGATAGACCAATCAGAGATAATTCTTTCCAAATTCACGAATGAATAGGTCTCTGTTGCCTATATTCGCTTCAAAATAACTTTGAGCCATCTGTTTTGCTCTAATGTCTAAAGCCTTGTTGAAATGTATGCCCTCATTCGAGCCGTTATGGTGGTAATAACACAACCAAATCTTTAAGCCGTAGCGTTCAGATATCTTCCGATTTGCCGTACCTCCGAATATATGATGTGAGTGCAGATTTTCCGTTCTGCCACACACCCAACATTCTTTACTTGTTTGCAATACTGATTTCATGCTCCCACCTTTCCAAACTTGCCTTAACCTCTTCGCTCATTGGTGGCTCTAATCCATCGGCTATCATCTCGGCAATTATTCCATCGAGTAAAATCGAAAACTCTCCTGTGGTGTAGGTGTGGCTACCGAAGAAACATAAAACACCGATTTTCTTTTGGTTATTGATAACCACCTCTCCGACAATCTCAAGCTCTCGCCATTGCCTCGACAGTCCGTCAAGAGCTTCCTCATCGCATAAAAGGTAAGTATATTGACCATACTTTTTGAGCATTCGCAGATAACAAGACCATTTATCTTCTGGTGGCTTCTGCACATCTGCTAATTCTTGAATACACGCCCACATGAGAGCGTTTGCATCCTTTGTGCGCCGTTTTGTTTTACGCTTTAGGGAAAGTATCGTGTCCTTATCTTTCAGAGGCTCTATGAGGTTCTCAACCTTTGCAGGACTAATCCGAGTTGTGAATGTTACGAGTGTATTCCCGGTTGTGTAATCAATATTGAGTTGATGAAACTGTGCATCAATTTCCATCCTTTGCTCCCTTTGATTTAGCAAGTGAGCCGATACAATTCTGCGCCTGATCAGATGAAAGTTCTTCGAGCTTTGTGACCTTGTAACGCTTTAAAATTGCATCCTCGGTAACTCCTGTTCGTAACAGTTCGGCTTTTATCTTCCCTAACTGTTGAGCCGTGATTTTTGCATCTGCGTTTTTCTTGGCATCCTTTTCCATCGTTTCTTGAATTGCGATAGCATTTGCCACCTCATCTGCACTTGCCACGGAATTATCAATGCCGAATCCTGCCATGCCTAAAGCTCTTCCCACGGCAGATGTCTCGCAGTTCTCGATATATGATGTTCTGTTGATGAATGATGAGTTTTCTTTTTCGTATGCGTAACCTGTACCCAAAAGACCGTTTATATCTGTGCCACAATCTGCATACACGGAAGCTTTAAAAATACAGATTCCGTTATCATTCGATTCCATCTCTGTTGATATTGTTCCCATTGGATAAACTTTGCGAAATGCTTTGATTCTCTGATTGACATCGGCGTACATTTTGCCCTTGATGTCAGTAGTTTTGATTTCAGAATTTGCCTTCTCGATTTGTTCGTATGTAATCATGTGTTCCCTCCTACTTTATAATCATTGATTGATTTTCAACTATCTCTGCACCAATAAGCTCTTTGCCATCTTCGAGAGCTTTCTTGATTGCCGTCTTATTTGGTGTAATTTCTGTTTTCACATAAAGGTCGTAATCCTTGTTGTTCATAAACAAATCCATATCAACCTCGGTGCTTTTTGAAGCTCGGTAAGAAATCTTTGAGCGTACTGATTCGAATTTCTGTCCGTTCAGTATCACTTTGAGGTAGTCCTTTAATCTCTGGGATGCGTTTTCTTTTGCCATTCGCCTCTTTTTGAGATTTGCCTCTTCGGTCTTAAAAGCCTTTACCTCTGCATCCATGTTTTTAATCAGGCAACAGATGTTATCTACCTTGTCATCGAAAGCCATCTGCAATTCTTCGAGATATTGAAGATTGACCTCGCTTAAGATTTCGCCTGTCTCTTCGTCTACTGTCTCGGAAAAACATTTCTCGATTTCATCTTTAATTTCCCAAAGTTTCATTTGATTTACCTCCTATAAGCTCTGAACAGATATTGATTTGTTTGCCATCCTCAATCGTTGCCTTGAATGATGTCAGAGTTCCGTCATCGTTAGGCTCTGATATCGATACGACATCTGCTCTCCATCCTCCCGGTTGAAAGTTGTCAAAATTTACGATGTTGATGTTTACGCTTTTGATTTCCATTCGCTTTGTAGCAATTCTCATGTGATAAATCGCATCTGTGAGATTAGCGACAAGCTTGTTGAATTTTCCGATTTCATCGGGTTTTAATGCTTCCATTTTGTTTACCTCCAGAATGTAAATTTGTTCTTAAGTTCGTTTTTGATGTCGAGGAAGATCAGGGCGTTTGCAAATTGAGAAATCATAAGAACGGATGTGAAGATTGCTCCTGCTTTCCATTGCACATAAAGAAAGCAAACTGTGAGGAATGCCCATCCTCCTGCAATCGCCATTCCGATTTGAAATCTCATCTCCATTTTTTTAAGCTCTCGCCTGACTACTCTCTCCATTGATTCTCCTTTCAATCTGCTCGATGGCTTTGTAGACCATCGGAGCATCCTCTTTTTTTACTCTGTGTCCTTTAATGTCTTTCAGTTCTGTTCCGTCTCGAAGAATGTGCCTAACCATATTCGCACCTCAAACAACATTTTGTTGTTCATTCGCCTAAAAAAATATCGTTCAATTCAATATTCAAGAGGTTGCATATCTTCTTGAAATTGTCGATTGATATCGTTTTAGGGTTTTCTTCCCACTTTGAATAGGTATTCACATGAACACCACATACATCTGCGACCTGCTCCTTTGAAAATTCTTTCGCAAGTCTCCATTGTCTTAAAGTTAGCATTTATTGTCTCCTTTCTTTTTGGTATTCAATCCGAGGATGAGATTCGAACTCATTCAGGATGAACTTATGGGATTTAAAACATTCATATTTGCACCCTCACTAATCTTCCAGATCAATGCATCATCCAACCGATACGCAAGGAATATGATGACCTTTTCCCTCGGATTGACACAACATTTTGTTGTTCAACAATTCCGATAATACACTACATTTTGTTGTGTGTCAATCGTTTTTGTTGTTTAAACAACATTTCATTGTATTTAATGATATAATAAGAAATGGAAAGGAGGTTTAATATTATGGAAAGTTACGCATATTCAATTAATTACGACATCGGAAAAAATATTCGCAGAATCCGAGAAGAAAGAGGTCTCACGCAAAAAGAACTTGCAGAAAAAATGAATTTAAGACAAGCAACCTTGTCATCATGGGAAATCGGCAGAACAGAGCCGAGTTCATCTCACATAAACCAACTTTGCAAGATTCTGGGATGCAAACATGATGATATTTTCGGTTTCTTGGTAATTGATATCGAAGATTCAAAAGATATCGATAGTATGAAAGACAGATTGTATCACATTTACAAGTATGATGAGGAATTTCGCCGTTTCTTGAGCAATTCAAGATGGGCAGAGCCTTTAGGACTAATCGAGAAAGGAGACAAAACATGAACATTTTTTCATTTTTCAAAAAAGAGGTAGAAACCACAAAATCAACCACAACAACCACTCCAATCACACCCAAACATATCATGATTCCTGTTCTGATGCAGGATGGAACAGTTCAGGATTATCCTCAAGATTTCATCATTACTGACAAGGTGAATTGTGTTGTATGCATGGGAAAGTATTACCACACAAGCCTTGATTGTGACAGTTTGAAATGGGAACTTAAAAATAGTGATTTAAAACTTAAAGGAATGGATGTGAAAGAAGCTAAAAAGCAAGGAATGATATATTGTGCCGATTGTTCAAGTGACCTTTATCATTTTAAAAAAGGAGATTTACAGAAATGAGAGTATTCTTATACATCCGAGTAAGTACCTCGGAACAAGCAAAAGAAGGCTACTCTATCGGAGAACAAGAGCAACGATTAAGAGCTTATTGCAAGGCTAAAGGATGGAAAATTGCGAAAGTTTTTACTGATGGTGGATATTCAGGTGGAAATACATCACGCCCTGCCCTCACAGAGCTTCTCTCTGCCGTTCAAAAGCATCAAGCCGATGCAATACTTGTTTATAAATTAGACCGTCTCTCACGGTCTCAAAAGGACACTCTCACGCTCATCGATACATTCTTGCAAAATAACTGTGATTTCATTTCGATGACAGAGAATTTCGATACATCCTCTCCGTTCGGTCGTGCTACGATTGGTATGTTGTCTGTTTTCGCTCAATTAGAGCGTGAACAGATAAAAGAACGCATGAGCATGGGAAAAGAAGGAAGAGCTAAAGAGGGAAAATATCACGGTGGTGGCATTTCTCCGATTGGTTACGAATATAAAGACGGACATCTTGTTGTAAATGAATTTGAAGCCATGCAAGTTCGTGAGATGCATCGCCTTTTTCAATCTGGTATGCCGTTCAGAATTATTGCGAGGACTTTAGAAAGTAAAGGAAGCCGATATTATGAGGCAAGGTCTGTAAAGCGTACTCTCAAAAATCCTCTTTACATCGGCAAAATCAAACACAACGATACGCTCTATCCCGGAGAACATGAGCCTATCATCGATGAAGAGACATACAACAAAACTATGGAATTGCTCAACGCATTACCAACAGGAACGAAGCCGAGCAAAACCTATCTTGGTGGTTTAATCGTCTGCGCTCATTGTGGTGCCAAATATACAGTAAACACGGTACACGATACACGATACAACAGAAAATACAAATATTATGCTTGTCACTCTCGCAGAAAGACAAACAAAAGCCTGATAAAAAATCCGAATTGTCAGAATAAAATTTACAAGGTTGAGGAATTGGATGAGATTATTTTCAACGAGATCAGGAAGCTTTCAATCGAAAAGAATTTCCGTTCAGTTATTAAGAAATCCGATTCAGATAATTCTGTTATTTTAAATCGTGAGATTGCAAAACTTGAAAATCAGAAATCAAGATTAATGGATTTGTATTCAATCGGAACATTTACCATTGAGGACATACAAAAGAAGATTATTCCGATACAAGAACAGATTGATAAGTTGAGCGAACAGATAAACATTCCGTCTATACCAGAACAAACGGCGCATGAGCTTATTCAATCATTTGATGATGTTTTGAAAAATGGAAATCATGACGAAATCAAAATGGTTATCGATTCTTTGATTGATAAGATTGAGATAGATGGAGAAGATATCGCTATCTATTGGGCGTTTGTTTAATTATGCCGTTCCTTTGTCTATCTTGCTTTTGATTTTAACCATAGGAAAAATAGGCAAAGTATATTATCTATTATTTATTATTTCATACACATCGCACTCCAAAGCCTCAGCCAACTGCAGAACTGTGATGACCTGTGCCTTGTTGATGTCTCTATATCCCATCTCAAATGCTTGGATATTTCTGACAGGGACTCCACTTGCCTCAGCCAATTGTGACTGAGACATTCCCTTGTCCTCTCTCATGAATTTTAATCTGCTTTTATACATCTTTATCCTCCTTGTTTAAATATATTTTTTGGAAACATTCATCGCAAATAATAAATCCATCATAATTTCCATTATTGTCAAGTGTGTCATGTATCAATTTCAATTCATACATATTTCTTGGTTTTTCTCCTCTCCAACAACCAAAATCATTCACTTGTATTTTGCAAATATCGCATTGATATATTTTCATATGCTACCTCCTATTTAATATCAATAATTCCATGAATACTGTCTATCCAAAAGACATTGCCCTCCTTATAATGTTTTCTCGATGAACTCAACTGCCGACTTGATGGACTTGAATGTGTGGAACTCTCTGAATCCCTTACCCTCACGGACATTCACAAAATAATGTCCTTTTGTTCCGATATATCTCTGAATCTTGAATCCCTTGATTTCCTTTACTGTCTCTATCATATCTTTGCCCTCCTGTGTGGTGTTTTCCTTGTTTCTGATTATATTATATCACTGTGGTTGTATAATTCAATCTGGCAATTTGACGATATGTTCATCCTCTTTTTGTGCGTTTTGTATCACTGTGGTTGTATAGCAAGAGAACAAAAAAACCCACGGATTTCTCCGTGGGCGTTTTTAAGAAAGGAATTTATAAAGAAAGCTATGTTGCTTTTCTTCCCTCATTGTAACCAAATCGGCAATAATGCTCATAATATTTAGGGTCATCTTCAACCCTTGTGCCAAAATCTTTTTCAAGTGCAGGATAATTCTTTCGATATGCCACAGGATTAAAAATTGCATTTGCCTGTCTGCCCTCTTTTTCCTTGCCCTCATACATTCCATGAATGCAGAAATGGTCAAACAGTTTCTTGTCATCATAACCGAATGCATTTTTTAAATCACTCCAATGATTTGCATACCATGTCGGATTGAATACATATCCCATATCAACCTTTGAATTATCCATGACACTTTTGCAAAAATACTTTCCAAGTATTATTGTGTTTTCGTCAGGAATGTCACTCGGTATAGGTTGAGGTGTAGGCGTAACGCCTCCGATAGCCTTGTTTATATCATTTACAATTCGATTCCAATTGTTTCTGATGTATGTTCCGGGACAAGCCGTTGCATTAAAGTAATTATGTTGAGTAAGCACCAAAACACCTTTCGGTGCTACATAATTATTTGCAATCTTTGTTTTCTGGGCAATCGTACCTTTTACAAGATAATCGATGCTCATTACACTTGTGAAGCCGTTACGACGGCAAATGTCGGCGCATAAACTTATCAATGAGTTGTATGCCTTGTCAGAGATGTCCCATGTCTTATTGCTCACACCCTTTGTGGTATTGGCAACCTCAATTGTGACTGCCATTCGGTCATTGTCACCATTGGATGATGTCCATGCTCTGTTCTTTTCCTCGACATACATTGCCTTGCGACCATCTGTGCCGATTCCATAGTTGGATGATGCTTGTCTTCTCTTATTCGCAAATACCTGGCCACATCGTTCAACAGATAAATTTCCTGCCATGTGATGAATCGTTATTCTATTGATACACTTGCGCCCTTTGGAATAATTCGGAGAAAGGCACACATAATCCACATTTGCATTTGTATAAGCCATGATTATTCTCCTTTGTAGTAATTTTTGCTTGAGATTCCAAGAATTGTTCCGAGGAATGTATCAAACGCAACAAGAATTGTGATGATTATATCCGTATAGGGACAATTGAAGCATTTTAAAACCACGCCAAGAAATGTTGTGAATGCAGGGAGAAAAATCTGTGCAATCCACTTTAATACATCATAGGTTTTTTCACTTAATCTCATCCTTTTACCCTCCTAAAATTAATTTTGATAATATTATCCCGATCAGTACACCTATCAGAAACTGTACTGTCTTTTTTGATAATTTAGGTTGCCCTGCCATAAGCTCGAATGTTAACTTTAATCGTTCCTGTGTTACCCACTCTCACGATA
>Ga0326513_10002133_pt1 | contig 14689 bp, 16 predicted proteins | sample 2_2465_0518_D_FD_203654 | JGI IMG/M metagenome (GOLD analysis project Ga0326513, IMG submission 203654) | Bovine rumen microbial communities from UC Davis, California, United States - 2_2465_0518 | ecosystem: Host-associated > Mammals > Digestive system > Stomach > Rumen | place: USA...
TCTCAAAGTTACTGATGCCACCTGATATGTTGTTGAGCTGCGCCTTGGTCGAAGAATCCAGGTCAACAGTCACATGTTTCCTTGTATTGTCAATGACATACTGCAGATCTTCCTGATGCAGGCTTGATTTTGGCCGTATGGTATTCTATTACCATCTGGCCGCCCACCTCATTCCAGAGGTCGAGCAGTTCCATCTTGTATGGATCTTGTGTCTTATTCTTCTTTGCCATAATAATTACTATAATTCTTTCAGTTTCCCTTCGTTCTCGTCGAGGAAGGCCACGACAATAGCAGACACGAGCGTCCTGATGGGAATATTCCTCTTTGCTGTTGCCCGGAAGTCATCGAGGCGTTTCTTTACGTCGCTGGGAAGCCAGACGGCAGATCCTTGCTCTTTTACACCTGTGTACTTGATCATGTTCTCAAGGAACTTGTTCCACAGTTCACCGTCTGATACTGTTTGCTCCTGGACAGGGCTTGTCTGCTCTTGCTCAGGCATGGCCACTGTTGGCTTACTGGCCTGCTGCGATTCCTGCAGCATACCTAACATACTGATACCCTTTGGAGCGGATGGTTCTCTTTTCTTATTATCTGCCATAATATTTATTATTTACTTATTATATACTGATTATATATTCAACTCTTTGATGATACCCTCGAAGGTAGCCCGAAGAATCTCTCTCTGTGATGGTGTGATGTCGTAGGTATCGATGCGCTTCAAGTTCGCACGTTGTGGAACCTTCGGCATTACCTTACCAACCATTCCGTACATGCTTGCGCACTGTTTCCACATCGAGACCTCCGCTGCAGTGCCAAAGGAGGACTGGAGTTTGTTCGGTACGAAGATGTATTTTGCTGTGCCGCCTACCTTCTGCTTGATGGTGTTCAGCAGGTTCACAAAGTCCGTCGTAGCCTCCAGACAGATATCTTCATACTCGAATGGAATGATAATAGCATCTGCTTGGGTGAATACCGGCAGCAGTCCGTCATCCCTTACATTACCAGGACAGTCTATGATGACAGTGCCATCAATCTGCCTGGCGTTGGCCATCAGCCTTTGCATGTAGTCAACATCCTGTATTCCCACATGCTGCACTTCATAGGGAGGTTCCTCGCCGAAGAACTCCACATCCTTTTCTCTTTTAGTGGTTACTGACCGCTGATCGTCAGCATCAAGCAGTACCACACCCTTCTTCTTCCAAGCCAAGTAGTCGGCGAAGAGAATACACAGAGTGGTCTTCCCTACCCCACCCTTCTGATTGGCAAATGCAATAATCTTATTCATACTTATCTTTGCTGGTCATTTATCCATGAACTTCACAACTGGTACGGTTCTATCAAGGCCACCTCCAGATGTATATTTGAATATTCCAACTTGTCTGGCTACCTTTCCTGAAGGAACCTTCACTATTTCGTGGTCGTAATAGTATTTTCCTTCGTCATTGACAAGGAGAAATGTTGTCATGTATTCTTTCTCTCCGTCGGCGAGCGCAGCACCTTGTTCAAGTGCCTGGATAACTTTAAAGGATTTCTCTGTTATCACATCGCCCGGTTGTTCAAACATCGTCAGGCCGCTATTCTCTTTTACACTTGTTTCCTTCTGGGAAGAAAACATAAAAGCAAACAGGAAGGTAAGCAGGACTCCCGTCACTACTCCACCGAGAAATATCAATCCTTTCTTCATAATATACTTATTATATAATAATTATATACTCAATATTCTATTTTTGATGTTGCTGTCTCGTAGATTTTGCTGTCAGCCAGCTTCACGTATTCACGTCCCGCCAGAGCTGCCAGACGGCTATCCTGCTCCAGATGTTCATAACCCGTCTCAATACGTCGCTGCATCCTGTCGATGGCACGGTCAAGATCTTCCTTTACGCTATCAAGGGTGCGCTGCACCTCCTTCAATTTCTCAATATATTCTTCCGGTGTCATAATATATATTCGTTATATACTTATTATATACTGCTTTGTACTGTTACGCTATTTATGAATGGCGAATAAACGTTTGACACGTCACCATGAGGAAACTGTTTCAGATACTCTTGTATCTCGTCGTACTCTTCCTGATCCAGGAGGCGGTGAATAAACCACACCTCTTCATCCGGCTTGCGGAAGTTGTTCATGCTTTCACACATCATGTCAACCCCTTCCTGGTCTTCTCCGAAGTCCTGGACGAACTTACAAAAGTAACACTCACTATGCTTGTTCGGGTGAGTTATCTCGAATATGCAATGATGCTTGGTGCCGGAAAACACCTGTTCCTTCACCTCTTCCTCCTTCTGGATGAAGTCGTTAATCATGCCTATGTCTGTCATAATCAATCCTCCTTAACCATTAAGTGTTCCATACCATATTTCTTCATCCATTCGTTGTAGTGCTTGATGGCTGCTTCCCCATGGAGACCCAGACGTTGGCGTTCCTCCAGTTCGGCACGGTACACTTGGCCTTCCTTGCGGATGTTCTCACCGATGGTCTCCATCTGGCTCTCGATCTCCTGTAATCTGTCTACTGTCTGTTTCATAATTGTATCTTCGTTTATCTGGGTACAAAGATACAAAAAATATCTGAATAATATATAATCCTTTAACAATAATTATATATTTATTATTAGTTCATTATATAATGAGTATATAATTAGTATATTTTTTCGCCATAATCACTTTCGACTGGCTGGATCTTCTCTCTTTTTGGTGTCACTCTACCTTTTTTCTTTTCAAGGTGAATAACACACAACACGATAGGGTAGGGACTTTTGACGTGCCTGATCAATCATGTGCGCCGTCCCCCTGCTTTGACCATCCCAAAATGCTATCAGAGCATCGGCTATACTGGCCATCTGGGCGTTCCTGATGAACCCTGCAGACTTTCCGGCATGTTCCCAATCAGCAGGGAACCTCTCGACGGCATAGCCTCGTTCCTGGGCATAGCGTTCGCCGAGGGTATCTGCACCTCTGGCCGTACCGCTGATGATAACGATATCATGTGTCTGGTGCTTCTGTGAGAGCATCCTATCACATGTCTGGCACAATAGGCCGTAATCTCCAAAGTCACGGCCACCAGCCACTATCACCTTGAATGTCTGCTTTGCTTCCATACACTATCTTGTTTCGTCAAAGTTCAGGGCATCTTCGATAGTTCCAACTACAGACGCAATCTTGATGTAGAGGTCATCATAACTGTTTGTGCCGTCTGACCTCTTCTGCTTCTCCAGATACCTACAGAAGCGTACCAGCCTCGCTTGTACCTTCTCCAGATTCTTCATTTCGCCTGTGATTGTCATATCTTTCTGCTTTAATGTTTCTGGGTACAAAGATACAAAAAATATCTGATAGTTATATAATCCCTTAACACTAATTATATATTTATTATTAGTTCGTTATATAATGAATATATAACAAAACTCTTTTTAGACTATGTTTCAACTACCCATTGTTTGAAACCACTGGCTGTTAAAACCCTGAGCCGTGATGCAACAATAAATGACCGACACTGCCAGGCATCAGGTTGATCGACGTTCTTATAGCAATAACCGTCATGGCAGAACTCGCACATGATGCAGTCCTTCAGATTATGCCCCCTGTATCGTATATACATAGCGGCTATCGAGGATGGATTGCCAGGGGCATCAATGGTAAACTCAAGAATGCTGTCAGAACACCATCTTTCGTGTAACTTCTTACTGCTCCATTTCTCATTGATCCTGACAGTTCCATCGGTGAAGTATGCAACTCGCATAAGTGAACGCTCCGGCAAAATTGCCAATCTGTCTTCCAGTGACATCTTCCTTAATCGCTCTTGCTCGGCCTTACGCCTTTCTTCATCTTGGAACCTCTTCAGGGTAATATCGTATTCCCGAATTTTACACAGACGATATTTGTTCCCATCGTTTTCAATGATCAATGGGGTAGGGGAGTTTTTGAGTTTCACTCCAATACACTCGTGTATAGGACATGTAGCACATTCTCTTTCTCTGGCAATCCTCACCGCCTTACCAGCGCGTTTATACCGTTCCTCGATAATCGTGAAATAGTTCTCGTTGTTCAACCACTTACGATCCTCGTTAGATGTGAACAGGAACTTTTCAATGGTCTGAAGATTCTGACGAGCCAAATCTATCTCCAGACAAGTCAGGTTCTTGTAGTCCAACGGCTGTTTGTGTTGTACCTTATGGGCAAAAACAAACTCAATCAGATACTCTTTACCGTCCGTACCAGTCGCTATGACGTCCGGCTGTTTATCTTCACGCTCATACTGGCCGTCAACCCTCACTTCTGAAAATTCTATGTCCTGTTCAGGGAATATTCCATAATAAGATGGGGCATGAATTTTCTTATGAGTCTGTATCAGATACTCTGCTACCTTATACAAGATGACGGCATAGCAGATTTCAAGGGTGGCCTTACGTGTTTCGCTGTGATGGGCGAAATGATGTGCCTTTATATCGCCATGCTTGGCCACTAAAGGCTCCTTACAATGAGGACAGTGACATCCGCATGACTTTCCTCTGGCCACACTATCGATGTGTACCATCTTGCCAGTTGAATCCTGCGCCCATGAAAATACGTAATCGTCCATATAACTAATATATAATTATTATATAGTTATTATATAATTATTTCTTTAGAAAACGGTAAAGCGTAGTCTTGCTTATTCCTGTTGCCTTCAAGATCTCGCTAATGCTATACTCTTTTGACTTGTACATCTTTGATGCCAGATTCAATTTATCGGCATCTGTCGGTGGCCTGCCGCCATTCCTGCCTCGCGCCCTGGCAGCTTCCAAACCTTCTTTCGTGCGCTGCCTGATGAGATCTCTTTCAAACTCTGATATACCGGCGAAAACAGCGAAGAGTAATTTTCCTTGTGGGGTAGTGGTGTCAGCCCAATTCTCTTTCAGACTCTTCAAGTTGGCTCCTGTATGGTGAATCTGCTCAACCAGTGAAAATAAATCTTTCACTGTTCTGCTCAAACGTGAAAGTTCTGTCACAACTACGGTATCCCCTTCGCGGAGGGCATCGAACATCCTCTGGAGTTCTGGACGCTCTTTCGTTGCTCCACTTATCTTTTCTTGGTAAATTCTCTCACATCCGGCATCGGTAAGAATGTCGGTTTGCCTATCAAGACACTGATCGTGGGTTGAAACCCTGCAGTAACCTATTATCATTGTTCCAAAAATGTTTAGATGGTTTGGTAATGATACTTTGATTTTGGTCTTATTTTTGGCACAAAGATAAGAACTTTTCCCGAGAAAAACAAGCATTTCTCTAAAAAGTTGCTAAAACGAAGGTTTTTGCGACTGAAAAATTTGGTGGTTTCAACAAAAAGCTGTATCTTTGCAGCATAAATCTGTGAGCCATTCACAATAAGGGCTTTGCCCGTTGTGAATCATCAAAAAGAGCTGAAACCGCTGATGGTGGGGAGGTTCTTTTTTTTTAGCTCTTTCCTTTGTGCTTTCATAGATTATTTGTATCTTTGCAGCAGAAATGAGATCTTTGACTTGTTGCGAATGAATGGCTTGCAGATTATATGCATTAACACCGGTTTCACTCCAATACACTCGTGCTTTATGTTGTGAATGGCTTACAGATTACTACCTGATACACCGCCGAGATGCTGAACGCTGCCAACGGCAAGTTGTGAATGGCTTACAGATTGCTACCATTAACACCTGGAACGAGATCTTATCCGTGAGCGGACTGGTTGTGAATGGTTTGCAGATTACTACCACTTACACCCCATAACCTTCTGGGATGGGAACTCGAGAGGTTGTGAATGGCTTGCAGATTACTACCACTTACACCCAGCTGTCTGAGTATGATAACCAGCGGAAGTTGTGAATGGCTTACAGATTACGACCACTTACACCTTGTTCGTCATGAAAACAGGGTTGTGAATGGCTTGCAGATTGCTATCACTTACACCCACCTCCAAACTGCTGTAGGCGATGGAGTGTTGTGAATAGCTCACAGAAAGCAAAAAAGGATCTCAGAAAGGAAAATCCCGTCATTGCTGGCGGGATTTTTTCATTTCTATTCGATGACAATTTTCTGTAAAACATTCAGATCTCCAGATTTGTCTATCGAAACTTTTACACACCCTATGAATTTTGATAATGATGTTATTCTCATCGAGGTTATATCTTTCAACTCCTTCACTGTGCCGCTCGATGTGTCGTTATGTAAGCGCAGGAGATAATCTCCTGATGACATCTTCTGTACCACAAATAAATGCTTCGCTACAAGACTCCTATTTCGGGAATCCTCCAAGTCGATTTCCAGAGGATTAAAATCCTTTCCCGGCATGACAAAATACTCATTGCGCTTGATACTGAAGAAATATCTCCAGTTTTCATTTACTGGTAGTTTATTCTCCTTAACGGCATCGAAGAAACTTACCACGTTGTCATGTAATTCTCCCTGTCCGTCAACATAGATATCAGCATGATTATTACAGTTTGGTTTCACAAAATCCTTCGCTGTACCATCTTCTTTACGATGGAGTGGGGTAAGATCCTTCAAGTCGGTTTCAACGATAACGGATTTTATGGCTATTCCCTTTTCTTCGTTCATCCATATCGGATTCTCTTCAAGGTTGGCGAATGCCTCCTTTGTCTTTCCGTTGAAAGCCTGCAGGCGTGCTTTAAGAATAGCCTTTATTCCTTCATCGAGAACCTTTTCTACGTTCAGATTCTCATTGACGGTAACTCTCTTCGTATAGACATGCTTCGTTGTCATACATTTCACCTTCAAGGGTACTGCTGCACTATAGAATTTATCAAGCCAAATAGGATTTTTTTCCAATGAGTTCTTTCCTGTGAAAGCCAGCTTCGCATCACCTCCAAACTCCTGCAAACGAGCCATGAGGGCTGTTTTGTACTTCGGATTAGTGACGGTAGAAATCTTTTCCTCAGTGAAACTCTTATCAACCTTTTCAAAGGAAATAACTTCTTTTTTCTTCCGGCCATAAAAAGTGGCATCGTGCAACTTTCCACGGGGAACCAAAGTTCCCTTGTTTCTGGTTACTGGTGCAACCTTTGGTGTCGGGTGAATAACAAAAATATTTTCAAGCACCTGCTTTGCTACTTTTCTCATTTCGTCAATTGGCATCGGCGAGTTGAATATCCAGTTACCCTTGCCGTCTTTATGAAGATATTTTTGGCGCATGTGAAAAATCTGCTCTCTGCCCTCACCCTGAGAACTCAGCGAATTGATGTAGTGTATCATCGACTGAGTGGTGAAGGCAACCGTGATGGCATCCATTGCATGGTTGCGGTGGTCGTTGCGTTTACTCCAGACGTCTTCACGTATGCGCTCGACAACCTTACCTTCCTTATCGGTGAACTTTTCAGTTAATCCTAACTCCTGGTATTTTTCAAACACCATTTCCTTCAGGACATCGACGAGTTTCCAGTCTTCACGGAGTTTGACGGTGACAGCACCAGTAGTTACCAGAACTTTTCTTGTAACTGGCTCCAGCAGCTCAACAGCTTTCTTGGTAATGTACCGGGTGAGATTCAAATCTCTATCGAGTGGGTTTGCGGGAATCTCTGCAACAGTACGTAACAGATTGTCATGCTTTGCCTTACTGATAGCCTTCTTTTCAAGCAAGTCAATGACACGCTGGCGGTACTGCTCAGCAGCGGCATCGCCATATTCCTCCTGTACAAAATCGAGTGCAGTCTGCTTGCTCTTTTTGAGGTTGATATCTGTCTTCTCGATTGTGAGGTTCGAGAAACCGTTATCAAGGCGAAGGGCTTTTGGGATGATATGCTCTTTGTCGAAACCTCTGCCGAGAATCAACTCCTTCAGGTCTATCAAGGTGTCGCTATACAAGGTTCTATAGCCGTTGGCAGCAAGTTCCTTGTATAGACGATATTTCAATACATCATTGGGGCTGACGTAAGTTACAGGGTAACCCATCTCTGCCAGCTTTTCCTTCAACTCTTGTTCTGCCTTTTCCTTATCCTTGGTATTGCGGTCAATGGCAGCGGTATCTTTGGAACGCTTCTCAGCGTTGCTGCAGAGTTCTCGAGGCAGCTCAATATGGATTTCGTCAAACTGACCATGTTTTGCCATGACGGCATTGATAGTATAGACCATCTTGTTCAAGATGCGCTCTACCAGAGGATTGCGCAAACTGTTATGGGGTATAGGAGTGACAGTTGCCGACAATTCCCTGTTTTCGTTCTCTTCTTTGGTAACAGAGCGTACAGAATGGTTGTAACCAGCTGCAAGGCAAGCATCACTGTACTGCAAGCCTTCTTTCATCTTTGGAAGGATTTTTTTAATTGCCTTGCTGCTTAAATTGCCGTAACCATCGGCAAAGATGATGTTGGCAAGTTTTTCTGCCTGGTCGGCACTGTCAAAATTGAACAGTTGCTTGATATGAGCTGTAAGGGTGTCATGCCCACTACGTGAACTGTCACCAGGGAAGGAATAAATGAGGTGCCAAAGTTTAGCGAACTCTCCGGCATCGGTAAGGGCTACAGTTCTATATCCCAACATCCCAAAAATATCCTGTACGGCGGCAATAACCGCTGCCGAGGACATTTTCTTTGTGTCAAGTTCATGGCCCGACAACTTAATAACTTCAAGGCAGGCTTTGTAGATTCGCGCTGCCGTGTCATTGCCAATCAGACTGTCGAAATTCAGCTCTACACTCTTGATGGCCTTACCATACAGTAAGCGGATTACCGCTGTCTTGGGCATTTCCTTCCTGATGGAAAGCTCTGCGGCAAGTCTTTCCTTCTCTTCCTGGGTGAGGTGTCGCACCTCTCCCGTCATGATGTTTTTGATGGCTACGTCGTTCAGACGTTGCCACATCCTGAACTCCTGATAGAGTGGGGAAGAGGTTGGTATAACCCTACTACCGGTGGTGTAGGTTTTCCCGTTTACAACAACCTCACGGCTTTCAAGCTGGCAGAAGCCGACATCACCTTTCTTGCTTTCTATGGGACGCTGGAAGAAGATAACCTTATCACGGATTTGTTTTTTGAGTTTCTTCGTCAACTCCTTGTGAAACTTCATCTGACAACTCCAGATCTTCTCAAATTCGTCCTCGTAGTCCTTCCGATAGAAGGTCTGGTTCTTGATGCCCTTTAATGGATGCTGAGTCAGCATTTCATAGAGGTATTGCCCGACGGTCAAATCTCTTTCAAGGAGTACCTGACTACGCTCGGTGATGGCTGCAAGGTATTTGCCATCTTCACCGTCGTTTTCACCCTTTCTGGTACTCTTGTAGCCACGGCTCTTGTTAATCATCAGCAGAACCTTAGCAAGTTCTTCGAGGGTGACGGCTTCTGTGACGGCCTTCGCCCGCAGCGCATGGGTCTGGTAGGTGGTGTCCTTTCCTTCTTCGTTCAAAGGCGTGTCAGCTGTGATAAAGCCGTTTGCCATCAGGAGCTTAACAAGTTGCTCACGGCGTTGCTGATAATGCTGCAGCCTACGGCGTGCCTGACGTGCCTGTCTGCGCACCAGGTTAGGCGATACGGTAACGCCCTTGCGGTACAGTTCATCGATCTTGCCAGTTGATGATATCATACCGTCAGGTTTCTGGTAGGCGAAATTGTCAAAGTCAACCTTCACTACTCCTGCATCGAGAATGCCGGACTTCTCACTGGCTTCCTCTGCCATCTGGACTACTGCCCAGCCGACGGAGGCAATGCCTGGATCTAAACCTAATATTTTCTTCATGACGATTCCGTATTATATATTAAATAATATCTTTTATCTTAACTCAGAATGGTGTTGCATCGTCCCAGCCTGTATCATGCAAATCCAGCTCCTTCGGTTGTGGCTTGACCGGTTCTGGAATCTGCGACTGAACGTCAGCCGTATTCTCAAACCTACTGTATTCACCTTTGAATGATAGTAATACTTCGCCCGTGGCTCCTTTACGGTGTTTCTCAATGATAACCTGTGCCATTCCGTGCAGATCTCGTCCTCTATCATCAGAATAAATGTGATAGTATTCCGGACGATGAACAAACATAACTACATCTGCATCCTGCTCGATGGCACCAGATTCGCGGAGATCACCCAGTTGTGGGCGTTTTCCCTCAATACCCTCACGGGCTTCAACACCGCGATTCATCTGAGATAATGCAATTACGGGAATATCAAGTTCCTTGGCAAGACCTTTTAGGGCACGGGAAATCGTAGAAACTTCTTCCTGACGGTTATAAAAACGCATACCATTGGCGTTCATCAGCTGCAGGTAGTCTATGATTATCAATTTAATCTTATGTTCACGAGCCATTCTTCTGGCTCTCGTTTTCAAATCGTAAATCGACAGTCCTGGAGTGTCGTCGATATAAAGGGGACTTCCCTTCATTGCTTTACGCCTTGCATCGTAGCTTTCCCAATCAACAGGATCCAGTTGGCCGTTGATGACTTTCTTACCGTCAATAGTACAGTAGTTTGAAATCAACTTCTGCATAACCTGTACCTTTGTCATCTCCATAGAGAAAAAGGCAACAGGAACTTTGTTATCAATGGCAATATTCCTGATTAAGGAAACGGCAAGGGTAGTCTTACCCATGGCAGGCCTTCCGGCAAGGATAATCAAATCAGATGGCTGAAAGCCTGAAGTGATTTCATCCAGCTTGACAAATCTCGTCGGTAATCCGGTAACACCATCACCCATGGCATTTTTCATTATCTGCTCATGGGTTTCGTCCAAGATGCCGTCCATTTGTTCATAACTATGGATGGAGTCCTGCTGGCCAATCTCAAATAAGGTTTGTTCAGCTTCCTGTAATACATCCATTTTAGACACGGTATCATCGAAAGCCTTTGTCTCGATGACACTGGCAGCAGAAATAAGATTGCGAGCCAAAGCCTTTTCTGCAATAATTTCTGCATGTTCTTCGATGTTCGCAGAGGAAGCAACCATTGAGCTTAACTCGGCGATATATCCAGGGCCTCCTATTTCGTCAATATTCCCATCCTTGGCAAGTCTATCAGAAAGGGTGATGATATCCACCTTCTTGCCATCCATATACATATTCCGGATGGCTCCATAGACTATTTGATTTCTGGGTTCATAGAAACTTTCAGGATGCAGCAGGTCACACACTCTGTCCCATGCACGATTATCTATCAATAATCCTCCCAATAATGCTCTCTCCGCATTAAGATCTTGCGGCTGAACCTTGGCATAGGTGTTATCAACAGTCTTAACCGCCCGACGGTTGTTATTGTTGCTTTGATTATTCGGCATCGGTTACCTCCTTTTCTTTAATGGTGAATTGTGTCTTTACTTCCTCTCCGAAATATTTCTTGACGGCCTTGATAAACGACGGGCCGTAGATATCCATGCGAGTTTTGGTGTCAATGTCCGGGAAACAAATAATCAACGATTTCTTTTCCGGATCATAACCGCCAAACGTCATAAGACTTATCGTTTCCCTGACAGCTGCAGGGTCAACGGTCTTACAGTACTCCATCATCATCTTGTCCCATTCAGACTTCCCTTTTGATAAATCAAGGGATGCTGCATTTGACTCCTTCTGCTTGGCTTCAAATTCCATAAAGAAATTATTCAGGGACTTAACAATATAGATTGTCCGGCTGTCAATTCCCTTGGATTTCTCCTTATCGTCGAACAATACCTTCAGACTGATAATCTTACCTAACAGACCCTGAAAGTTTTCAGGTGTCACCCTCTTGGCTATTCGGGTGCTGACGCTTTCATTAAGCGACAGGTCTTCCATCAAGCTGCGCTTAATCTCTTCCTGTTGCTTACTGGATTGGATTGCCAGCATTTCATCTACTGTTGGTTCGCGGGAGATAATGGTGAACTCTATCTTTTCAGGTTCACCGCGCTTTCTGCCATTCTCATATACCTTTTTATAGGTGAAATAACAGGGAGCATTGCCGCTCTCATAGAATTGCTGAAGCTCTTGCTGAGCTGGAATCAAAACCCTCTTCTCGAGAACAGAAAAGTCCTTGTACTTATCCTCCAGCCCGAACAACTTCCGTAAGTCGATGGTCTGGGTGGTGACAACTCCTTTCTCCTTAAAGCTCTCGATATACCAATATAGACGTTCGCTATACTTAGATTTGAAAGCTCTTGATAACTGCTTGCGGACGTAATGATAACCAAGTTCCATATTCCGTACCCGAACGGATACTTCTTCGTCCATCGTGACAATACAATACTGGTCTCGCACCTGGTCTTCTGGTATATACACATCGCAGAAGTTTGTGAGACGCTTGTATTGCCGTCCGCTCTCAGACCTATATGGCAACTCAACGGGAACTGTCACCATGGCTTTCAGGGCAGAACGTAACTCCGGGTAATGGTTCTGTGAAACACCGAACTCCTTAAGAGGTATTTTGATCTTGACTTTATGAGGATCATCACGTAACTCTTCTTCGGCGAAAAGCCTGAGCTGCTGTACTCCGGCTTTCTTCTGATCCAAAATATCCCTGAGTGTCATGCCTATCTTTTCAATGATAGACAATATCACGTCTAACTGAATCTTGGAAAAATCGGAGTTCATGGATGATACTACAAAAGGCATTAGAATCTGAAGGTCTCCATTCCTCAACTCTTCAGGAACTTCGACTTTTGTAGCATTCTTTACTGCCCTCTTAAGCTTTCTTTCGTTTGAAAGCTGTTTCTTGTTTTCTTTCTTAGCTGCCATAATTATAGTTCATCTATCATTTCGTGAATACTGAAAGAAACACCGCCAATGCAAGATATGAAACTAAGAAGGGTACTCCTTTGAGAGCCTTTTCCTCCTTCGAGATCGTAAATCGCCTTGGCTGTGCAATGTGCCTGAGAGCATATGTCAACAACCGTAAGGCCTGCTGCTATTCGCTTTTCACGCATTATCTGGCCGAAGGTCTGAAGATCTTCTGCAAGCTGGCCATCGATACGCAACACGTAGGCCAGTAAATCAAGATACCTATAAAGGGAACGTAATTTATAGTTTCCACCATTATGTATCTTGTTTATCGTTTCATATTTGAGACCTTTAAGAGAAAGCCACGGGTAACTCACCGATGCCTTTTCTCTAATCTCTGGCAATGCTTTTTCTAACTCTTCTAATGTCATAATTCGAAAATTTTCTGCAAATATACGAATTATAGTTGATTATACAATTTTTTGTTTGGAATATTTAACATATAATATTCCATTTTCGTATATTTATATATTTATAATATTCCATTTTCGTTATATATTAAGAATGGAGCAATTTGTTATGCAACTTGTTGTTGAAATCGACACTGAAATCGACACTGAAATCCGTAATATTAAAAATTACAAATACTTTAATATCAGAAAATTACAAAATTCTGACATTAAACAATTCCACACTAAAATCGACAGTGAAATCGACAGTGAAATCGACAGTGAAAAAACAGGCCTTTTTTAGTGAATATAATGTCGAGATACTTCCCTATTTGTTGGGAATGAAATTGAATAGGTTCACACTTATTAGTGATTTTCATAACAAATAACCGAAAAGGTTCCCTATTTGTTGGAAAACACACAATTTCATCACACCTTTCATGGTGGAATCATGATACTTCCCTATTTGTTGGATTCCATCGAGATACTTCCCTATTTGTTGGGAAATGGTTCCCTATTTGTTGGGAAATACTTCCCTATTTGTTGGGAAATACTTCCCTATTTGTTGGGTTTTTCTTTGTAATTTATTGATAATCAGACGTTTGTAAGCCGTCTTAATATAGTTAATCTATTAAACTTGTTAATCTATCATAGATTGACCGACAGTTTGATGAGTATTTTTGATGGGAAATGACGACTTTAAGGATATCAACATGGAATGAAATACTTCCCTATTTGTTGGATTTGATGGCTATACTATTATTTCTTACCGAAAATGGAATAAAATACTTCCCAATCTGTCGGATTACTATCCTATATGGCAACTTTTATAGGTCTCATACCTTCAAAATATACCATATACGCTCTATATGGTACTTTTGGACGTTTACATCTGCCCAACTGCAGGTTTTATAACTTTTGCATTTGCATCCTGATGGGACTTGGTGGGGCTTCACCCTCCACTGTATTTCTTCTCTTCTTCTGTGTTCGTCTGCCCCGTCAGTGCAAATGGTTCTCTCAGGGCAAACAGTTCTCTCGCCTTTGTCGGTCTCGTGGCTTTGTCGTTTTCCTCGTGACCATCATGACAATGCACTTTCTCTTTTTATGGTTATCTGGAAACCCTTGCTTGGTACCACATTATCCATCTTCCAGACAGACATCTTCCGGCTTTCTCATTGGCATCCTCATCCTGTAGTGCTCTTATTGGTGGTAGAACCTGGCGCAGTCGCGGCCTGCCGTCACATTTCTCATGCATCCATGGCCAGTACCGGTCACTTATTGCCGTTATGGTTGCCTCTTTCCTTTTTGATGCGGGTCTCAACTCATATTTTTCCTTTGCAAAGGTAGCCCAAGCGTCATCCGTCAAGTACCAGTTGCACAGCTCCTTATCCCTACTCAAATTTTCCAGCAGCCTTCCGCATTTTCTTCTTAACGGCTGAAGCCTAAAGAAAATGGGGTATTCCGTAAAATTTGCTTGTGATTCCTTGTCTTTGCATGACTGTTTCTTGTTGGCTCTGTATTGCACGTAAAAATTATAAGTTAAACCCTTTAAAATTAAAGAATTATGGCAACTAACAACAATTTCACAGTGACTGGTATCGTAGCA
>Ga0326513_10002134_pt1 | contig 14688 bp, 18 predicted proteins | sample 2_2465_0518_D_FD_203654 | JGI IMG/M metagenome (GOLD analysis project Ga0326513, IMG submission 203654) | Bovine rumen microbial communities from UC Davis, California, United States - 2_2465_0518 | ecosystem: Host-associated > Mammals > Digestive system > Stomach > Rumen | place: USA...
GGAAAGAAAAGCTGATTTAATTACTTAGGCACAATCTAGAGTGGATGGACGTTTAGCAACACCAAATGCTAAACAGAAAGCTGATATTGATAATATTACTACACAAAGATAGACTGCTTAGAAAACTATAAAAGATAGTGAACTTACAGTAGCAACTGCTAAAAATGCTGATAAAAAATTAGATGTCTATAATTAGGAATTAACTAAAATTAAGAATTTAGAAAGATAGTTAAGCAGGTTGAAAAAACTTCAAGGTAAAAAAGGGGTTAATAATAAGAAAAACCAACAAGCTATCTAGAGTTTAGAACAACAAGTTAATTCAAATATTAAAAGAAAGTAGACTATTATTAATAGAATTGATGCAATAAAGAAAGCTCAAGCTAATAATAAAACTGCTGAATAGGCAGCTGAAAACGGTAGAAAACAATTAACTGAACTTGATAGAAAATAGGCTGAACTTGATAACTAGTTACAGTGGGAAACATATAATCATTATAGAGATTTAGTAAGACGAATTTATGGTCTTAAACATGGTGGTATTATAAAAGCTAGTCTTGGAACTTAGATACCTCCAGAAGCAAAGAAAAAACAAACACCACAATAGGCTTCTTCTAATACAGGCACTGCTGGCGAACCCGCTTCAAATACAGGTACTACTGAAGCTTCCACAAACACTGGTTCAGTCGGCGAAACTGGAAAACCTGCTCCTTCTAGCACTACTTATCATGGATATGATAATGGATTTATGCCAGAAGAACACAGTTCTATTTATCCATCTGATATAATGTAGACTTTACTTCAATTAGAAGGAAATGATACCGCTCATAGATATAATTATGATATGACTCAACAGCAATTAGCTAAGATTCCTTATCATAAAACTCCTATGATTTATGGTTATAAGGTGCATACAAGTAAACCTATTGAAGATTAGATTGCACAAACAAGAGCAATATATAATCAAATGGGTGCTGATGCTGCTAGAGGAACTGCCGATCAAGGTGCTGCTTTTGCTTATAAACTTACTGCTGCTAATAAAGCTGCTGAGGCTACAAATCCACTTACTTTGAAACAAAGTGAATTCGTTTAGAATAGTGAAGATAAAGCAAGAGAAGCTGCTTATAAAACTGCTGAAAGTTATCACGATGTTGGAGACTTTAACCATGAACAAGATGTTAAAGATTATAATGATGAACGTGATATCTGGACACAATACTTAAGTCAAGAAGGTAGAATCAAAATGAAGGATATAGCTCTTAGACAGAGAGGTCTTGCTGCTACTTCTGAACAAAATTACAGAAGAAGTGTGTTAGCTAGACAAGCTGAATATACTTATAGAAGACTTTCTGAAAAGAAAGCTACACATCCAGAAGATTGGACTGATAATGATGAGCAACAATTAGAAAAAGCATATAGAACTTGGACACAAGTAAATACTCCTGCTCCTATAAATATGCCATATGCAGGATTTAGTACTTACTATACTGCACAACGTCCATTATCTAATTTTAGCTATTGGAATAATTAAATAATTGGGAGGGATTAACACTCCCTCCCTTATTTTTATATATATGAAGCCAATTTTAAAATTTGCACAAGGTGGTTTATCTGAATTATTCATAGAACCTATAGATATATTTGAACAATCAGCATAGTCAACAAAATCAACAGAATCTTCTGCTTCAAGAAGTACAAAAGAATAGAAATCTGAAAAAGTTGGATTAAAAGACTTATTAAATTTAGCAAAAGAGTTAAAAGGACTTCCAACTGATAATGCTATTGTTATTAAGCAAATATAGTCTATATATAATAATATGGATTTATATTCAGATGGAGAACTTGATACATCACAGTTAGTTTCTAGTTATCTAACTACTTTAAGAAGTGTACGTCAGGCCTAGTTTAATCAAGAACAATATGATGAAGCTAAAAAACAAGCACTTGCTAAAGATGGTCTAGGAGAAATAGCTGTTGATAAATACGGAAATGTATTTGTTCAAGACAAAGAAACTGGTGAAATGGGTCGTATGTCTGTAGAACAATATAAACAATTAGATAAAAACAAATATGAGATTTTGACAAATTCAAATCTTTTATATTATAGAGCAAATAGTCCAGAATTTGCTTTTAAAAATGACGTGTTTGGTGTAGTAGAAAATGCAGTAGGAATTTCAGAAATTACTAAACATTTACTACAAGTGGCTAGTAGTCTAGGTTCTAACACTGAAAGAGAGGCTAGATATCAAACACCTCAATCTGAGAATATTTCTGACGGTTTAAGAGTATTACAAGAAGCCGAAAAGAAAAGTATTAAACTGGACGAACTGTCTGTTAATTAGAGAGAACAAGCAAAATATGCTTTAAAATATTTATTAGCAGCATTACCTGAAAATGAAAAAACTGTACTTAAATATAAAAGTAAAGATGGTACAGAGGATAGTGCTGCAGAATTAATTCAAGATTTAATATTCAGTAGAACTAGTTATAGAGAATCTGTAAATGAATCTGCATCTGGAAAAGGTGGTAATTCTAATGGTTCTAGTAGTTCTTCAGGGAGTGGAGGAAAAGGTGACACAAATGACAAAACTAATTGGTACACTGGTTTACAAAATTAGGAAAATGGTACATATGGAACATTCCAATTAAATACTGGAACTCCCAATTCATTATTTGTTGAAGGTACTGTTTATGGCAATCTTAAAGATAATGATTGGAAACCAATTGGTAATTCTAGTATGGCTACTGTTATGAATGGTGGTTTATCTGGTATTGTTAAAAATATGTATGGAATATCATTTGGAGATAAGGTTATAAATCCTGAAGATTTAAATGATATTATGTATGATAATGGTGGCGGTATTGTTATTTCACTACCCACTAAAACTGTTAACGGAACTCAAGTAGTTGATTTAAGTATTATTGATGAATACAATGCTGCTTATACAGAATACAACGATAAAAAAGGTGGTCAAGAAGATCCAGCACTATTTAGTAAAATTTTAGAAGAACATGGTTTAACTGAATTACTTGATAGTAATGGGCTACCGGATAAGAGAAGATTTGCTAATTTCTTAGTTGTTTCTGGATATGCAGTTGATAAGAAAGATAAATTCTATAAAAATACAAATGGTGACGAAAATAAATTTATTGAAGATATTGATGCTGATGATGCTTTAATAGATTTACTACAAACCACATTATCAACTGACGAGAAAAAATCTAATTATAAAATCGATCAAAGTAACTGGTATGAAACTGGTTCACCAGAATCTTGGTGGAACACATATGATCATATATACAGAGGTAATTTATATATTCCATTATCTGATAATGAAAATTCTGGATTAACTGCTGGAAAAGAAGAATTACCTTATTACATACAAAAACAGAACGAAACTCAATATCAAATTAGAGAAAAACGTAAATCTGCTTCTATGGTTACGGGTGCAGATGTTTTAAATATAATATAATGATTTATGGCAAAAAATGATTGGATTGTAGCATCATTAAATAATCCAAATTTTACTCCAGAAGATATGGAGGATGTTTTAGGATTATCTGTAGATAATACTCAAATGTTATCAATGGATGATTATGAAAGAAGTCCTTATATTAAAAATCATGAGGCTTTTAAAAATGAAGATGGGTCATTCAATCGTGGTAAATTTGTAGAATTTTATAATGATAAATTAAACTCTTGGGATAAATTTACTGATGATGAAAAACTTGATTCATTTGAGTATAGTTTATTTCATACTAGAGCAAAAGCTGATTCTAGAATAAGAAATCCATATTTTAAGTTTGAAACTGTTTTAAATCCAGATAGAACTACTATAGGTATTGTTGGATGGAATTAGGATGTTGGAAAACGCACATCAACTCCTTCTGAAATTGCTCAAACATAGAAAATATTTGATCCTAAAACTGGAAAATATTTGGATGAAACACCTAATGATAAAGCTTTATTTAATAATCCATTAAAATGGATAGAAAATTTATTTGAAGAGCCCTTAGTATTAGCCACTTATGATAAAGATACTGAAGAATATGATCCTTTTTATGACAAAGTTGTAAAACATAAGAAAGGTGAATATAAATTAAATTCTGATGGAACTTATTATTACGAAAAGCTAAATGGAAGGTCTGTTGCTGGTAAACAAGTTTTATCAAATACTGATATATTAACTGTTGATGGTTCTACTTTAAATAAATATGATTTCTTTGATTCAGATAGTTTAGATAAATCTGTAGTAGGAACTATTTTAAAAACTGCTACAACTGTAGCACCTTTATTTATTGGCGGTCCAGCATCTGCAATATATTCTGGGGCATTAATTGGTAGAGAAATGTCAAAAACCTTTCCTATGTTATATGGTATGTTTACTTCTTTATTTGGTAATGAGTCCGAACCAGAATTTTTAAATACACTTGCTGGAGTAGGTGAAAAATTTACTGGAGGTATTTCTGAATATGGTAGACAACATATATTTAGTTTTGAACAAATTGGTAAACTTTTAGGAGATGTTGCTATTCAATGGGGACAACAACAATTAATAGCAAAATCTGTAGCAAAACTTAGAAATAGTAATAATGTTATAGAAAGAGCTTATGAAAATGCAAAAGCAGAATACATAAGTCAATATAATAAAGCATTAAAAGACATTAAATTAGGTAATGTTTCTGAAGATCAAATCAAAGATTTAACTGAAAAGTTTTTAGCAGGAAATTTAGAACAGAGTAAAGTAGAACAACTAAAGCAATTCTTTAATATTCAAAGAATGGGTGTAGCAGCTAATTGGGCTGACTCTTCGTTTGGAAAAATTGCTTTATCTAAATATTTACCACAAGCACAACAGATTGTTCAAAGAAATGCTAGACTTGGAGCTGATGCAGCTCTAGCATATATGGCTTTAGTTTCTAATTACGATGTATATAATACAATGTTAGAAAAAGGAGCAACTCATAAAGATGCTTCAATTGTATCTTTAATGAGTACTGTTGGTATGTTTGGTGTAGATAAATATTTAGGATTAGGAGAAATGTTCTTTAATGACTTAGAGGATCAAGCTTTAAAGCATGTTAGAGATTATGCTAAAGGTGAAACCTCAAATTGGATAGATGCTTTGAGGCGTGGAGCTGGAATGAAAACTGAAGAAGCTATAGATGGTGGACTTTTTAAAAGAATTGGTTTAAATGCAGCTAAACGTAATACAGAAATAGGAGAAGCTTCTTTAATTCGTAAAGGTTTAAATTTAGGAAAAGCAATTGGAGAAGAGGCTTCTAGAACTGTTAAAGAATATTCAGAAGGTGTTGCACATCATACTTTAGGAGCTACTGGAAAAGCTATTGGTGAAGGTTTAGAAGAAATGTCAGAAGAATTTGTATCTGACATTTCAAAACAATTATATGAATGGGCTGGACAACTAGGAGTAAACACATCTATAAAGGATGCCGGAGCTTGGGATGAAGCTTTTGAACGTTATGCAATGTCATTTTTAGGTGGTGCTCTTGGTGGTGCAACATTCTACGGTGTCGGTAAGTTTTAGGAAATGAAGGATAAAGCAAAAAATCCAGAATCTAAAACTGCTGAAGAAGAAATGATTTATTTATTACGTTAGCATAGAAAAGATGATATTATAAAAGAACTTGATAATTTACATAAAAAAGGTAAATTAGGAAGTACAAAATTAGGTATACATAGTGAAAATGGAGTATTTCTAAAAGCAAAACCTGGAGAAGATACTCAAAATGATTTTGTACATAATTTTATAACTCAACAAATTAATATTCTTGACGGATACCTTAATGAATATGGTGCTAATTTATCAGAAGATGAATTATTTAAACAAATGGTTCTTGCTGATGATAGATTAATGTATTTAAAAGAACATTTAGATGGACAATCTTATGTTAGTGGATATCGTCAAGCTTTTTAGAATGCATTTAGTGATGTAGCTAAATTAAAAGCAGAAATTGAAGCTAATAAAACTAGTATTGGAGAATTAACTGATAGACAGAAGAAAGTTGAAAAGGAAGAGCAAAATGATTTGTTAAAACAAATACAAGATGCTACTAAAAAAGGTAACTCTCTTGAAATACAGTTAAGGGATGCTGAAGCAAAATTAAAAGAATTTCTTAATGGAAACTTATCACTTGATTATGCTAGAAAAACCATATGGTTAGCAGACCCTATTATGTCTGATATATGGACTTATAGTACATTTGATTAGTGGTTAGCTAAGAAACATAATACCACTATTGATAAATTAAGTGAAGCAGAAAAGAAAAAATTCTAGTCTGAGTATTTAAATGATTTAAACTATAAAAAAGATTTTGATGTTGATCAAGCTTGGGAATCATTTAAGTAGGTTGAAAAAGAATTTAATCCATATTTTACTAGACTAGAGTAGAATCCTCAAGAAATTCTAAAAATAAAAGATTAGTTTTAGAAAATGTCTGATCTTAGAAAAGAATTAGCAGCTTTATCTTAGAAAGGTTTTCTAAAACCAGAGGATCGAGTTCCTGGGGAAACAGATGAAGAATTTAATAACCCAGAAACTCATATGAATAATATTTAGGCTTATAATCAAAACCAACTTGAAAGTTTACAAGTTGTTTAGGATAGATTAAAAGATATTATAAGTCTATTTAAACAGTCTGGAACTATTTTAGACCCGCAAACATATCGTATTGCTAGAAGTATGTTTGATTATATAAATAAATCTTTTGCATATGGATATGCTATAAAAGCTAGTATTATTGGGAATAAATAGTTAAATGCTATTAATGAAAATCCTAGTGATACTGATTAGGAAATAGAATACTTACCAAATATTACAAAACTAAATGTTGATCTTACAAAGAATATTATAAAACAAATTCTTGAAATTTCAAAGAGATCAATAGAATAGTCAGGTAAGGAAAATTTATATAATTATAAAAAACTATAGCAACTACAAGGAGACTTTGCTAAAAATCCTATTGCAGCAATTCAAGATAAAACTTTATTTGATAAAGGATATGTACTAGATTTTAATCTAATTGACGATGAAAATGCCTATGATGAAAATGATGAAATCAAGCAGGAATACATAGATGCAATATTAAGTGATCCAAATAAAATTTAGGAATTAGGAGTTCAATTAGACAATAAAGTTCAAGAATGGGCTGAAAGTAAACTTAAAGCTATATTTAGTGAAGATTTAGAAGTTAATATTGAATCTGAAAATTTACAATAGTTAATAGATGATATTTCTGCTGTAAACAGTGAAGAAGGTTTACAACAATTCGTGCTTGGGTTAAATCCTATGATCGTTGGTCCAATGGGAGAAACATTGCAAAATGTTGCAAATACTATTGTAGATTTTGAAAAATCTGTATTAGATTCAGTGTTATCATCTAATTCACTAGACGGTGTTGATAATATATTAAATCAAAACCTTTCCCAAAAATTAGAGAGTGAGCTAAAAACATTTAAGAAAGCTTTAAAAATTAAAGGCAAAATGATGTTTGAAAAGACTTTAGTAGATTCTTGGGTAAATGATTTAAAAGACACTGTAGTATAGAGTGTAAATCAGGACACATTTGTTCAATTTTTGAATATGTCTGATAAAATAATAAAAGATGCTAACCCATTCTTAGAAATATCAAAGATTGCTGCTAAAAAATTTGGAATAAGTGAACAAACATTAGAAAATGTTCTAGATAAAATAGAACAAAAATTTGATGAATCAGAGTATAATGATTTTATATTAGATCCTTCTGAAGAGGAAGCATTGATATATTTAAATCATATATTTAATATATTAAAAGGTTTTCTATATCAAAACTCTATTACTCCAACTTGGTTAAATTCATTTGGTCATGCAAGATTTTGGAATGATTTTGCACAAAAACATTCTGATGTTGTTGGTCAAGGTTTCCATATCCCAGAACTTGATCCAGATGTTTCTGAAACTTTTAGAGCAGAAATAAGTGGATATTAGTCTATTATAGAAAGATACTAGAATTTACATGGAAATAATGTCATAAATAAAGAACAATAGTTTGTAAGAGCAAATGATAAACTTATTGAAGTTAAAAAAGAATTTTATAAAAACTCTATTAACTATCTTAGAGGAATAATGATTAATGGAGCATCTTTTGATTTATTAGATGATATTAGTGATACTGATGATATTGTTGACATTGAATCTAAATTAGCTGATAATATTTATAATATTTTAACTTCATAGAATATTTCATTAAAAGAGTTCTTGGAGCAGTCTAAAATAATAGAAAATATTATTCCAGATGGTCTAGAAGGTATAGCAAATTTAGAAACAACTGATTTAGACGATAAATTAAAATATTCAGATTTATCACCATATTAGAAATTTCAAATATTTATATCTGCATTATTAAATAATACTGCAAAATTTGAAAGTCTTAATAAATCAAGATTGACTCCTGAATCTAAAATAGCTCCAATATCTATTCAAAAATATATTGTATAGACTGGTAAAGGTTTTATCAATTCAGGGTATGTTATTGATTAGTTATATGACTATTTAGAAGATCATCTACCTAAAGATACTACAATATTAAGAAATGCTATGGTAATTTTGGGAGTTGGGGGTGCTGGAAAAACAAGTGCTACAGTATCTCAAATTGTAGAAGATATTCCTGAATCTGAGATTTGGATTGCTGCTCCTAAAGAATCATAGTTAAAAACTTTATCAAATGCTATAGGAAAAAATCCTGCAAAATCTTTTACTAAAGATTAGTTGTTAGGTGCTACTATAGAAGATTTAGACCAGTATAAAAAATCATTAAAAGATACTATTCTTAAAAATGGTGTTGGTAGTGATTAGAATTTTAGAAAAGCGGATAATAATTTTTATCTAGATACTGGTAAAATAAAAGTAAAACAAATAACTTCTAATAAACCAAAAGTTTTAGTAATTGATGAAGCTACACAATTTTCTATGTATGATATACAATTAATACACAGATGGTGTGTTGAAAATGGAGTAAGATTGATTCTATCTGGTGATGACCATCAGCTTGGCGCTAAAGAAGGTTCAGGTATTAAAAATGTATTTACATTATTTTATATGCCAAAACTTAAAGTTTCTCTAAGAGAATCTAATATTCATGTTTAGAGAAATAATGCTACAATAGACGGTGTTGTAGGTTTTATTGAAAACGAGAGACCAGCATATGCCAAAAATAAAGATGAGGGAGAAAGAGCTCTTGCAGAATTAGCAAAACAGAAATTTTCTGAAATAGAACTAACTTACTATATTGATGATGATAAAATAAATGGAACTATCATTACAAAACAACTAACTGATCAAGTTTTAAATGTATTAAAATCTTCAAACTCTGTTGCTTTTGTTGGAGATGTTAATTCTGATATTATGAATTAGTTGAAAAAAGCAGGAGTTAAAATAGAAGATGATGCAATATTTTAGAATATTGATGATATACAAAGTTCAGAATTTGATTATGTAGTTTTTGATGGAAAAGTTCAATTAAATAATGATGATTATCAAGGTAATTATTGGGGAGAAATTGTTGTTGACCAAGCTAAAGCTTTATATACACTAAATACTAGAGCTAGAGAAGGTGTGGTAGCAATAGACCATGATTTTACTGAATTTTATCCTGTATAGAATACTCAATCTTCTAAAACACATATAGCAAAAACTATTGCTGAATCTAAGAAAGCTTTTATTGATAGAGAACTTGAAAGACTTGAAAAATTAAATTTAGATGGAGAACATCATGATTTATCAGAAATAAAGAATCCATCTAAAGATAATCCTGAAAGTACTTCTAGTGATGATTTACCAGAAACTATAGAAGATATTGAGAAGAAACAAAAAGAGGCTGAAGAAAAAGTAATTAAATAGTTAGCTGAAGATTCTAAACCATCAGTCCAGAAAGAGCAAGAATTATCTGATTTAGGTAAATCAGAATTAGCTAAAAAAATAGATGATCCAAACTTTAAGTTAAGTGTAATTGGGTATTCTATGCCTGTATTAGGTGGTTATAGAAGAATTGATGCTGGCAACAAGACTTACAGATATAAGAGATTAGAAGATACCAAAGTGGGAAATACAACTATTTTGAAAGATCTTGCTGCTATCACTATCTTAGATAAAGAGATTGGAAAAAATGATTTAACTGATGAACAATTACAAAGATCTGTAAATAAGTTCTTTGACTTAAATAAACAAATTGCTTCTATAGCTGTAGGTGCAGACACTGAAGGTGGAATGTTAGGTAATTATATTACAAATGAACATTTATAGAAAATATTAAAAGGAGAATCTACTATTAAACTTGCAGATGGAAGAACTGAAGGTGTTTATTTAGAAGCAGTTGATAAGGAAGATGGTGATCAATTCTTTGGATTAACTGATGCTGATGATTAGTTAATAACTATTAATAGTAAAGTTTATAAATATGTATTAAGATTTAAACCAACTAATACTAAAAATTTTACTGATGATTAGGAAATTGCTATTACGTTAGCAATAGCAGCTGACCCAAAAACTTGGGAAACAAAATTATCTGATTATAAAGAAGGTACTAAAGAATATAATGATCTAAAAGAAAAAATAGAATTATATGAAGAGTACTTGGAACAATTAAAACAAAAAGGCAATGTTAAAGTAAATGTTTTAAATGCTTTTGATAAAATTAGAGTTTTAAAATATTCTACTAGAGTCAGTACATTGTATATTGAAAATCGTAATGGAAGTATAGATTACGAAAGAGGTTGGTTGTAGCAAGTAGGAAAATATAAAGTACATTCCGATTATTATATTTTAGGATCTGATGCTATAAAAGATGAGTTTGGTGGTTTAAAACTTTGCAATTCCGGAAAAGTTGTTGTATTTGTAAGTAATTTTGATTATAAACCAGAACAATTAATTAATATATATGAGAAAGAAAAAAGCATTCCCGGTAAATGTACTGTACGTATGCTTGTACTTAATAATGCTGGAATTAATTGGTCTAGTTTAACAAATCAAAGTTATAAGGATTTATATAAAGGTAAAAATGATGTAACAACTCCATTTAAAGCAGACGTAATGGGTTATAGATTACTTACTGCTATGTGGAATTGGAGAGCAGATTTATTAAACTTTTTAGACGCATACAAAAAAGAATTTACTGATTAGGGTTTTGATGATGATAAAGTTTTAGCAATAGCAAATGCCCATCAGGAAATTTATAATACTTATAAGAAACCTGTACCTACAACAGAAGATGGATTAAATGCTTTTTCATCTATCTTAAATAAGTACAAAGTTACTGCTAAAGATATAATAAAATTAGTTAATTTTAATGATGTTATCTGTAAAGATATCCATACATTTAGAATTGGAGATGGTTTAGGAAATGGAAAACATATTCAAAACATAAATGTTAATCCGGAAGAATACTTTGGTAAATCTCGTATTCCTAAGGAAATTAAAGAACATGGAGTAAAAGGTTTATATATAACACCACAATTAGCTAAAGAATATTTAGATTATATAGAAAAGACATTTGAAGTTTTTGACACAACCGGTAAAGGTGCTTTAAGTATAAAAATATACAGAAAACATGGAAATGTTTCTGATTATAATAAGAGAGATAGAATTAATGGTGATCGTCTAGGTGCTTTAACTCACTTTAAAGAAGAAAATTCTTCAAAAGCAAGTGATACATTACAAAATGTAGACGATTCTGAAAGAACATCAGATAAAGCAGGTTCATTAACAACATAGATAGATAGAAATTCAGGAATTGAAATTACTGATAATGATGGAACTGTTTATAAGATAGATTTTAATAGTAAATCTGAACTTGGTTCCTTTACTAAAAATTTGATACATTTATTTTCTAGAATTAAAGCTGATGTATTTTTAGCAGCTTCCGGTGTTGAAATATACAATAAAGGAAAAATTAAACTAGAAACTAAAGACAAGGATGGTAAAGTTATAGAAGAAAAAGTTTTAGATTATAGTGGTTTACAAACAGCAATATTTGATTCTTATAATAGAAATTTTCAACAAACTGGACTTAATGCAGTATTAAATCCAGAACATGACCATATGATATTTGAATATGGAGATATGTTTGATTTAATGTTACACGGTTCATTATAGGATGTTGCTACTACTGGTAAGGATAGAGATAACACCGATAAAATTACTGGTGCTATGTTCCCTCAAGGAATATTTGTTGACCCTAGAAGTGCTCATAAAGCTATTAAAGAAGATAATAGTGGATCTGCTGTTTTATTAAAAACTGATATCAATCCAGTATTTCTATTAACTAATGCAACAATTGATTTAGTTTTTAATATCGAACTACCATCCTTATCTGATAAAATCAAAGAATAGCAACCAAGTAAAATAGAGTATAAATGTAAATATTTACAAGGTAAAGAACATTTAAGCATTGAAATAGATAGTTCTAAATTAACTTTACCTTTAACTGAAGAGAGTATTTTACCAGAATCTAATTAGACATTTAAAGATGTAATCTCTGGATTAACTGAACTTAAAGTTGATGAGCTTTTTGGAGGAAAAGCAATAATAAATAATGATGAATATTTAGTTACAATTAATCCAAACAGTATTACATTTAATAAAATATAGCCAACTTCAGTAACAAATAATGTATCAGTAGATACTTTTGAATTTGGTGAGTATTTTGATAGTTTTGATGATTTACAATCTCAAGAAATTTTAGATTCTACATGTCCAGAATTAATTCAATTTGTTAGAGACCAAATTAATAAATGCTGTGATAAAAATAAAATTAATATAAATGATGATACATTTATAAAAATTGAAGATGGTACATCAAATATTTTAATTGGAGATGATGGTAAATAGATAGGTCATCTTGAGGAATCTGGAGATTCTGTAAAAATAGTATTTAATACTGATATTTTAGCACAACCTAAACCAGAGAATAAAACTTCTAGCAATGGAGTTCCAAAATTCCCTCCACTCGAATCTTTAACTGGAGAATAGAAAGAAAGAATTACTATTGGATAGGAAGCTTCACTTGCTGATCGTTTAAAGAAATTAAAAGATAATTCAGATATATTTGATAATATAACTGGAGATTATTTAAAAGGTTTAGAAGCTGCAATAAGAAATAAAGATATACAAGAAGCTATTGAAACAAATATGTTAGATTATGCTACTGAAGCTCTCGAAAAAGAAAAAGTTAGCAAGGATATGGTAACTTGGATAAGAGAGTATGCATACACAATTCCAAATTGTTAATTAATAAATTATGAGTATTGTTTGTTATAATTCAAATGATAAGAAAATAAAAGATATAGATCCCGGTGAAGTAGGAAGAATTATAGGTGATGAACTTACTTAGTTTTCTAGCATTAAAGATGGTGCGGGTAACCCCCGCACCAATCTTGATGTTATAAGAGATTCTTCAATAAACTCACTTGATAAAGCAAATATTTTATTGAATATTGTAAGAAAACGTTATAATGGCTATATTCCAGTTGTTGATGATGAAAAGACTGGAGTTAAAAATGCTGTATTTACTAAGTTAATGGACAAAATTTAGTCTACATTAAGTTTTCTTAAAAAAGTTACTAAATCTGAAACAGATTTAATTGACCCAAGTGTTTTAGAAGATGTATTTAGATCGGGATATTAGAGTCCAGAAACAACAATATCTGATGAAAATACAGAAACAACAAGACATGATGAAACTATCTCTGGAACTATTGATGAAATGATGTATCAAAGATTTAAAGATTAGTCTAGATACCTTTTTAGTAAAATTCCATCAGAGTCAATATCAAACGATTTTAAAAGAAATATTGTAAAGCGTTTGTTTGTTTCATTAGATGGTGATAAAGGACATTTTGGTAAGAGTGATGTTTGTTCATTTAATAAAACAATTGCTTCATATTAGAATGATTTATTTAAAATAATTGTAGATTATTTAAATGAAAATGGATATAATATTCCTATAAATTATCTATATGATTAGAATTTTAAATTATATGGAGGTTATAGAAGTGTTATAGAATAGGCATTTGATTTAATACAAAAACATATTAAAACTACTACATTTAATAATTCAAATGAGCATAATGATTTATTGATAGCTGGATGGGGTAGTCAAATTTTAATTAAAAGTCAAAATGGTAAATTATCAGAATAGTATAATGAAAGTGCACATAAGTATTATCTTTTTACAGAAGCTTGGTATACTTTAAAATATTTTGATGATTTATTACAACAATCTTTTGGTAAAATAATATCTATTAGAGGTAATGACAATGCTAAAAATGTATTACCTGGAGAAATAGTTGCTAATTCAAAATATTATAAATATTCTTTTGGAATAGATAAAACAAATAGAAATAGTGGATTTACCGATGAAAATAAACGTAATGGATTTACTGAAGCCGGAAGATTTTCATCAGCTTTATTAAGTTCTTTACCAATGTTTTCATATATAAAATATAGTAGTAACTTAGGATCTCCAACAGCAATACAAGATGCTGAAACTAGAGATTTAATGGATACTATTCTATTAACAAGAGCTTTTAATAAACTTATACATTTAAATATTTTTGGAAAAACATTTGATACTAAAGATACAAAAGTTACTAGAGAATCTCGTATAAAAAATGGATTAAATGATTTTATACATGAT
>Ga0326513_10002135_pt1 | contig 14684 bp, 16 predicted proteins | sample 2_2465_0518_D_FD_203654 | JGI IMG/M metagenome (GOLD analysis project Ga0326513, IMG submission 203654) | Bovine rumen microbial communities from UC Davis, California, United States - 2_2465_0518 | ecosystem: Host-associated > Mammals > Digestive system > Stomach > Rumen | place: USA...
ATGAAATTTGGCGGAATGACACTCAAGGAATTGGCATCGCAGTATGGTGTAGACAAGTCCACCATATTGCGCAGACTCCGCAAGCTTGCGGAAGACTTTCACGATTTTATAGATATCCCAGAGGACGAGGAGGGAGAATAATATGCAAGATTTGCATGCGGACTTCATGTCTCTCGTGCAAAAGACGATGGATAACAGTTTGCCGAATGTTTCTGTTACAGAAAACGGCGCAATCGGTTATGCGACATCCGGTTCGAAGCTCGTTGATCTTAATTTCGCGCTTTCTTCTATGCGCAACATGACGTCAGACGCGATCGTAGCCATGTACCGTGATGCGTACAATGAAAATCCGATCATGGCCATGGTTTGGCTGTTCTTTGCGCGTGATGTGCGTGGCGGATGCGGCGAACGCCGTGTGTTCCGTATCATTTTTGAGTGGTTGTGCTATGAAAACACTGAATCCGCGATCAGATTGCTTCGATTGATCCCGTTTTATGGCCGGTGGGACGACGTTATTGAGGTTGTGTTCGGCTCGGTGCCATGCAAAGTGCGTGATGAGGCCAATAATATGATCAACAGGCAGATGCAGTCCGATGTTTTGAGCGCAAATACAGGCAATAATGTCTCGCTGCTTGCAAAATGGATGCCATCGCTGAATACTTCGTCCAAAGAGAGCTGCCGGCGGGCTGAATTGCTGCGTCTTTCACTCGGATGGTCGCCCAAACAATACAGAAAAAACCTGTCCGGCCTTCGCAAACGTATCAACATCGTCGAAAAGCAGATGTCGGCCAATGAATGGGGGCGGATTAACTACGGGGCTGTTCCGTCACGCGCCGCCATGAATTATCGCAAGGCTTTCGACCGACACGACCACTATGGGTATTATAAATACTTAACGGATGTCAAGTCTGGCGCCGCGAAAATCCATTCTGGTGTGCTTTTTCCGCATGATATTGTGCATGCCTACCATGTCCCATACTCCCTGCCGAATAAACCGGACGAAACACTGGAAGAGCAGTGGAAAGCGCTGCCAAACAAGGTCAAACCGGGGTCAGAAACACTGGTTATTGTTGATGGGTCTGGGTCAATGGCTGACCGCATCGGCAATACTAAGATTTCGTGCCACGATGTTGCCAACGCGCTTGGCATTTATTTCGCCGAAAGGCTTTCCGGTCCATATCATAACTCGTTCATCACGTTCTCCAAGAACCCGCAGTTCGTTCGGTTCGCAGACGGGCTTTCCCTCCATGCAAAGCTTTGCATTACAGAGAAGCATTGCGACTGCTCCAATACGAATATCGAAAAGACATTCGATATGATCCTGGATACTGCGGTTGCAAACCACCTCAAGCAAGAAGAAGTCCCTGCGAATGTTCTGATCGTGTCTGATATGGAGTTCGACGCAGCAACAAGCCACTATGATCCAGGGATTGGCGTGGTCTCAGATCTCCCGAAAACCTTATTCGACACGATCCGCGAACGGTGGACGAGTGCCGGTTACAAAATGCCGCGTCTTGTGTTCTGGAATGTGCTTTCCAAAACACGCACGATCCCTGTTAATGAGAACGATCTTGGCGTGGCGCTGGTTTCTGGGTTCTCACCGAATGTTGCGAGCATGGTGATGTCCGGTGCTACCGATCCGTATTCTGTTCTCGTTGAAAAGCTGATGTCGGATCGATATGACCAGGTACGCGAAGCTTTGCGGGGAAAGGATGAGTAATTTGCTGGACAGTGCGGAACGGCAAAAGTTAATCGATTTTGCCGATCAATATCTGGGTCCATATCAAATCAAACAGTCCGGGACTGACGAGAAGTTGATCCCGGACTTTTGCCCTTTTTGCAACGGCGGTTCTCATGGCAAAGACAAACACACGTTTTGCCTGTTTCTCAACAATGGCACATTCGTATGTAAGCGTGGTTCATGCGGCCGGCATGGCAGATTTGAAGAACTCGCCAAAGAGTTGGGCGGCTCCCCTATCAGCATTAGGCGCGGCGCAGCAGCGTATGAAAAGAAGTCGGACAAACAGTTCCTTCTTCCAAGGTTTAAAGCTAATGCACCCACCGAAGAAATCTATAAATACTTCGAATCAAGAAAGATTTCCAGGGCAACGGTTGACGCAATGAATGTCGGCGCAGATGACGTCGGCAATATTGTCTTCCAGTTCTTCTGGAATGGCGAAGATATATACCATAAGTATCGCTTGCCGCGCAAACCGCGAGAAGACGAAAAGAAGAAAAAGGAATGGCAGGACTCTGGCACAAAAGCAATCCTCTTTAATATGGACAACGTTGTATTTGATCAGCCGTTGATTATCACGGAGGGGGAATGCTTTAATGGTGACGCCGAGATAATGACACCGAACGGTTGGATTCGTCTTGAGGACTATGCAGGGCAAGACGTTTTGCAGGTCGATCAGAACATGAACGGATCCTTTGTAAAGCCATATGCCTTTATCAATAAACATTACGCCGGTGATATGGCAGACATTTCAATCGGTGGGAATTATTTCTCGTCTACAACGGTCGGTCACAACCTTGTTGCTGTCCAACGCAACAATGGTACTGTGCGCAAGTTCAAGGCAAACGAACATATCCCTGAGTCTTACAATATTCCAACCGTTATAAATTTCAATTCTTCCGGTCTTGCGTTGTCCAAGGCGGAAATGGCATTAATGCTTGCAATCAGTGCAGACGGAACAATCGATTTAAGAAAGAATACCGGGTACAAGAAAGCCAAAGAAAAACATTATGCCAGATTTGCTTTTGCGAAGCAAAGAAAAGCCGAAAGGATTTGTATGTGGCTTGATCAGGCCGGTATTGAATATTCAAACAACCCAATAGAACAGAACGGCAAAGAGTATAGATCAATTTGTTTTAGTTGCCCAGAGAACATCGCATACAAATATTTACCATGGGATCTGGTAACAAAAACCACAGTCGAACAAAAGAAATTTATTATCGAAGAATTGGTTCATTGGGACGGCAACAGTGTGAACAACCGAAACCAGTATGAATATTGTTCAATCATAAAGCATAATGCCGAGGTTGTCCAAGCGATCGCTCATACGTGCGGATATATGTCAACAATTATCCATCGCATGATTGGAGGCAACGAAGGCTTCCCTGTACAGCATATGTATAAGGTATCTATATTATTGAACAAACGGTATGTATCGACGCAGCAGTTGGACAAGAATAGGTCTTATCGGCATGTTGAACAATCTGTATATTGTGTAAGCGTACCGACTGGTATGATTCTTGTCAGGCAAAATGAATGTATAAGTGTGTCTGGCAATTGTGACGCAATGGCATTACATGAAGCCGGACTAACCAACGTCGTTTCCGTCCCATGCGGTTGCGACAACAATGATTGGATCACCTATTGTTTCGACTGGCTTGAAAAATTCAAAACGATCATCCTGTTCGGCGACAATGATGCGCCTGGTCGCAAGGCCGTGGCCAACTGGACGCAAAAGCTCGGTGATTACCGTATACTTGTTGTTAAGAGCTATCCGGCGATTCCAGACACCGATCCTGTTGAGTACTGCAAAGATGCAAATGAAGTGCTCTACCGGTTCGGCGAATCCACGCTGATCGAAATGGTCGATACAGCAGAGGAGATTAAAACAAAGGGAATCATCCGCGTGGCTGATGTAGTGCCTATTGATCCAACAAAAATTCCGAGGATTAGAACGAACATCCCGGCCCTCGATGATGCATTGGGCGGCCTTGCAGAAGGGTGTGTCACTGTGTTCACAGGAAAAGCTGGCAACGGTAAGTCAACTCTTTCCGGCCTTATCCTGCTGAACGCTATCGAACAGGGATATACGTGCATGGCATACTCCGGAGAGTTATCGGCCGGCCTATTCCAGGAGTGGATCCTTGCGCAAGCCGCTGGAAGCGAATGGCTTGGGCTGAAGTTTGACAAGATTCGCGGCCGCAATATTCCGTTCATTGATCCCGAGGTACAGAAACGTATTCTGGATTGGCTTGGGGATCGCCTTTTGCTTTACGATAATGACGAACAGTTCATCGGCACAGATACAAAGCAGGCCGACCTGATCATCAGTGTGTTTGAACAGGCTGCGCGCAAGTATGATGCCAAACTATTCCTCATTGACAACATGATGACGAGCGTCGCAGACAGTGACGACGAGTGGCGGGCACAGGCGATGTTCATCAACAAGATCAAAAAGTTCGCCAAGAAGTACATGGCGCATGTAATGCTTGTCGCGCACCCGAGGAAGACGAAGGCTGGCGCCGAGATTACAAACGATGATATCTCCGGTACGGCAAACATAATGAACCTGTGCGACAACGCGATTGTTATCAAGCGTCCAGACCTTGAAGTCCTCAAGAATCGTATTGACGGCAAGAAAGTGAGTATTTCATGCTGCTACTGCTGTGACTCGCGGCGTATCTACCAAGCAGACAAGGGCGACCTCAACAAGTTTTCATGGAATAAAGACGGGCTTAAAAAGCCCAAAGTTCGCGCCGATTCATTACCTGAGTATGGCGTCCAGTTGAGCACCCCTGTGGCCTCGCCGCCGCCATTCTGATCGGTCGTATTGGCAGAAAGGAAACAAATGAAACATCTGACAGATAATTTCCGCTGGTCTTTCTCCAAGATCGCGGCGTTCCACCATTGCCCCATGGCATTTTACCTGTCATATATCGAGAATCCGGGCGAAGACGAGTTGCCTGGGTATTTTGCCGAATACGGCACTCTGATGCACTCCATCCTCGAACAGTATTACAAGGGTGAAATCCCCGAGTTCTGTCTTGCTGATGAATGGCGTGAACGATATGACAACGAGGTCGTGGTTTCTCCTCCGCCATTCCCCAAAGGATTCGGCGAGAAGAATTACAATGCCGCGATTGAGTATCTCGAAAACTTCTCCGGTCTCCCGAACGGGTACGAGGTGGTCTCTGTTGAGAAGAAATTCGTTATCAACATCGGCGGCTATCCGGTATCCGGCATTGCAGACCTGGTAATCAAATCGAAGGACGGCAGCGAGGTCATAATCGTTGACCACAAAACGAAGAGTGCCGCGTCTATGAAAAAGGAATACGAGACGTACCGCCGTCAGCTTTATCTCTATGCTATCTGGTACAAGGAAGAATATGGCGTCTACCCTACCAAGCTCCGCTTCAACATGGTTAAGGACAGCAGCTACATTGACGAGGATTTCGACGAAACGATGGTCGAGGACACAAAACAGTGGTTCATCGACGGCATTCACGAAATCGAAACATGCGACGCGTTCGAGGACTGGACAACATGTATCAGCGACGAAGAGTTTGAGAATGCGAAGGAACCGTACTTCTGCAAACACATTTGTGGCGTAAATCCTTTATGCGAGCGATACCAGGAATGCCACCAGGCATCAGTCGAAGCATGGCTGGCAAAGAAGGCGCTCGAAGAGGCAGCATATGAAAACATCTGAGTACATGAAAGGGTTTACCGATGCGCTGTGCTTCGTCAGTGATATATTCGAAAGCCATTCAAAGGCTTTTATGAGAAAAGGTTTCTTGAGATTGAAGGATGTAAAGCTCATAGTAAATATCATTGACGCATGTATCCGCCGGCGCGAAACACTGGCAGACGTCGGCCCTAAGAAAATGGATCTGTTTGTTGGGGCCGACAGATCTGCTTCACTTAAAGAAAAATAAGGAGGGACAACAAATGAGAGTATTGCTTCTGCTTCGGGGTGCTCCTGGCGTTGGCAAGTCTACCTATATCGAGCAGAATGGTATGAAAAACTATGCGCTGTCAGCCGACGAGATTCGGATGATGCATCAGTCTCCGCTGCTCCAGGTCAACGGCAAAGAATGTGTGTCACCGATGAACGAAAAGGCTGTATGGGATACGCTTTTCCAGTTGCTGGAGTCGAGAATGACTCGCGGCGAATTCGTCGTGATTGACGCAACGAATTCCAAGACCCAGGAAATGAACCGCTACAAAGACCTCGCGCAGATGTATCGGTATCGTATCTACTGCGTTGACTTCACCGATGTTCCGATCGATGAATGCAAGCGTCGCAACAAACTGCGCCCCGAGTACAAGCAGGTTCCCGAAGAGGCCATTGACCGCATGTATTCCCGCTTTGCCACCCAGAAGATCCCGGCCGGCATCAAAGCCATCAAACCGGACGAACTCGACAAGATCTGGTTCAAGTCGATTGACCTTTCCGGGTACAAGCGAATCCACCACATCGGCGATATCCATGGCTGCTATACTGCGCTTATGAAATACCTGGCCGATGGATTCAAAGACGACGAATTCTATATCTTCCACGGCGATTATATCGACCGTGGTATTGAGAATGTCGAGGTCATCAAGTTCTTGTCAACCATTATCGAGAAGAAGAATGTGCTGCTTCTTGAGGGCAACCATGAGCGCTGGCTGTGGCACTGGTCGCACGGCCGCACCGGTAAATCCAAGGAGTTTGAGACGAAGACCCGGAAGCAGCTTGAGGCGGCCGAGATCGATCCGAAGGATGTCCGCATAATCTATCGTAAACTCGCCCAGTGTGCGTATTACACATATCATGGAAAGACTGTCCTCGGGACTCATGCGGGTATCTCGTGCATCCCCGAAAACCTGACGAAGGTTGCGACGGAACAAATGATCCTGGGCGTTGGCAGATACAGCGATTATATTGAGGTTGCCAAATCGTTTGAATCGCTGACCGATGAGAACAGCTACCAGATTTTCGGGCACCGGAATACAGACGGGTCCCCCGTCCAGATGTCAGATCGCACCTTCAACCTTGAAGGCCGCGTCGAATTCGGCGGGCATCTCCGTGTGGTAACGCTGGACAATGAAGGGTTCCATACAGTTGAGGTCAAAAACGATGTGTTCGCCGCAAAGGAAAACGAACCGCCGGCCGAGTATACTGCCGGCGAGAAGAGCGTCATGGAAATCGTTGATATGATGAGAGCCAACAAGTTTATCAACGAAAAGAAGTTTGGCGATATCTCATCATTCAACTTTACCCGCGCAGCATTCTATGACAAGAAATGGAATGCCCAGACGATTAAGGCTCGCGGCCTGTTTATCGATACTGTTCGCGGCAAGGTCGTTGCCAGGAGCTACCCGAAATTCTTTAACATTGATGAACGGCCGGAGACACGGTATGAATCGCTGAGATACAAGCTTGAGTTCCCGGTTACGGCGTATGTCAAAGAGAACGGATTCCTCGCGATGGTTTCATATGATGAAGCGAGCAACGCATTTCGCGTGTGTTCCAAATCGACGCCGGAAGGGCCGTTCGCGGACATGGCAAGCGATGCGTTCGTTCGCCGTGTGAAAAACACATATCCGTTGTTGGAATACTTGAAAGCCGAAGATAGCACCCTCGTGTTTGAGTGTGTTGATAACAAGCAGGACCCACATGTTATCACATATGATAACACCGAACTCTTCCTGCTGGACATCGTCAAGAACGACCTAGAGTATTCGAAGAAGCCGTACGAAGAAGTCGTGCGCGTGGCTAATGAGTTTGGCTTCACCCCGAAGGAACGTGCGGTGGTTCTGAATGACTGGGCTGAGTTCAAGGCATGGTACTCCGAGGTTATGGCCGAGGACTACCTGTATAACGGCCGGCATATCGAAGGCTTCGTTGTCGAGGACGCAAACGGATTCATGATCAAGATCAAGCTGTATTACTACACGTTCTGGAAGAACATGAGAGCGATGGCTGAAGAAGTATTCAAGACCGGCAACTTCCGCAAAATGAGCAGCCTTGCGACGCCGCTGGCGAACTACTTCTATGCGTGGTGTATGAAGATCAGAACCTGGGAAGATCATCCGAACAATATCATCGGTCTTCGCAAAATGTTCTACGAACAGAACCCGGAGTTGAAGGAGATATAACATGGCAAAGCATGAGCTTGTGTGGAATGTGTACCGTGAGGACTACAACAAGAAAGACATCGTCGTGTATAACGTCTTTCAACATCACACATTCCTGGAACAATGCAAAAAGGCGTACCGGAAGTATCGCAAGCCAGAACAGGCGGCCGAGCTTGAGAATGAGATAAAGGGCTGGGCGCAATATTGTTTCTGGTCGAAGTGCGAGTACGAGATTGTGCTTGAAGGTTGGGTACATAATACTGTTGAAAAGAGGATCGACATCTGTCAGCAGCTTATGCTCAACTGGGATCAGTTCTTCAAGTACATCACTGAACACCGCGCAGACTTCCTGCGCAGGGAGAAGAAGGAGGAGCGATAATGGATAAAAAGCCTGATCGTATTGACCGCATTGGGGACTTCCTGCAGAGTAGTTCTAAGGTCGCTTTTTTCTTACAACTTGCGTTTCTTGTGCTTGCGCTGCTCTGCAAAGGGTGGCCGATCCTGATTGTGCTCTCGCCGCTGCTTATATGGTGTTCAATTTGGGCTGTTATTGTGATTGCTGTGGCGCTTGTTCCAAACAAAGAGAAGGAGACAGACAAATGATAAAAGTTGAAGGTGTTCGCGGGGCCGGCAAAACGACAACGCTTATCGAGATTGCCGATAAAGAGGGCTATGTGATTGTAGAACCGACATCGGCCGCAAGGGATGCGATAAAGCGTAAAGCTGAAGCGCAAGGCAAGCATATTATGGTGATGAGTCCCGGCGAGTTTCTAAGCCCGTCTTGGTCGAGGGAACGAAAGTTTTTCCTGATTGATGAGCTTGACTTTTTCCTGGAGAGCCTTGGTGTCATTGGTTATTCGAACACAATAAAACCATTGAGCACCAATTGCGACACAAAATAATATATCATACTTGTCTGCCTATTCTGGCAGACAAGTATTTGCCCCGTTGGCTCAGATGGATAGAGCACCGGATTTCTAATCCGGCTATCGCGGGTTCGAATCCTGCACGGGGTACTATATCGAGAGGAAGAAAAGAAAGGTGGGACCGCTCCTGCCGACTCTCGATATTACTATTGTCCCGCCGGACGTTGTGCACCCGGCGGGACGAACTTTTATAAAACAGGAGGATATGCCATGACCGTACGTGAGTTCCTACAACATCTTACACTGAATGGCGAACTCGACAGTGATATTGTTGTCGAGGTTCCATTACCGGTAAATACTGTTGACGAGTATGTCGGCAGCTTTATTCCGGCGCATGTTACCCAGGTTGAAAACGAAACCATTATCGAGTGCAAGCCCGCAAAGGAGGATTAATATGCAGGTAAATCAGTCTACTTCTGTACGCAGCATCGGGTTTACCGGTCTGCTAACAATCGCGTTTGTTGTTTTGAAGCTGTGCAATGTAATTCAATGGTCGTGGTGGTGGGTCTTGTCTCCGCTTTGGATCACTACCCTGCTGGTTGTTCTTGGAATCATCTTCTTTGTTATCTGCGCAGTAATTTCAAAGGACTGATGGCATGAGCAAAACGAACTGCATCAATTGTGGCGCAGCGAAAGACACGTCTGAGATCAAATGCCCGTTCTGTGGCACCACATACTTGGACCTTACGGCGATCGACTTCTCGTCCAATGAACCGGTGGTATGTGAATTCGTAATGCCTTACAACATGGGATGCAAGTACCAGGATGGCGATATCGTTCGCAAGGGCAAAATGGTTATGAGAATGTTCGCCGTGCCGAGGCTCGGCGAAATGTCGGTCAGTAATAACTATATAACCGTAACTGGTGGATGTGGAGAACCAATTTCGACTTTCTGCGACAGGACAGAAGTTAATGTCGGTGTTTCGTTCCAACCTGTGGAAAAGCCTGGGCACCCCATGCTCGAGATGTTGGTCAAACCAGACGATGGCGATTAAACATTTCGGCAGCAAACAACAATTACTGCCGGTACTGCGGGGAGTAATCCCCGCTTCGTGGAGGTGTGGCCAAATGGTAAGGCATGGGACTTTGACTCCCATAATTGCAGGTTCGAGTCCTGCCGCCTCTGCTTTTAAATAAAAAAAAACAAAGGAGACGCAACATGAGTATTCTGTACAGCACCGAATGGTATGCCCCATCTCTTGGCGACGAAAAACAAATCGAGCAATTTTGGGAGAAGCACAAGGATCACATCAAGTACGTTGGAAACGACAAGTGTGTATATTCCAACGAACTGTCCTGTGGCGATTCGTGGATCTTGTCGGACTCCGTCGAGTTCCCTGGTGTCGTTTTCTATGGCCTGCGTCATGGGAAGATCGACACAGACATATGGTTTGAAAACGTGATCGCATATCGCGGTGAAGACATCAGCACCCGTACTCTTTACGCCGATGACTGGCGTGATGGATGGTGCGATGGTCTGACCATTGTCAATGTCGGTTATGACTTCGAAATGCCGGACTATTATAACGTTAGGTTTACACAAATACCGTCTGGCACAAGCGACAGTCCGCCGCCTGTTGGCGAGGGCATCAATTCGCTTTTCTAAGCCGGGGTAACTCCCGGCGCATTTTTTATTTGGAGGAGTGTCGATATGGGTAGACAGTATCGTGTGGTAAAGGTAACCATCAATTTGCCAATGGATTTTCCCGAAGATTGGACAGACGAAGATATCGAATTTTACTTGAACGAATCTTCTTCATGTTGTGACAATCGAATAGACGACCTTCGCAGATACTCCGAAACGCATGGATGTATCTGCAGCATTACTAATCACGAAGTATATCCCAATAAGTTCGACGATCCAGATTCGGCCAACAATTATGCTGTAAGAAGGAGCGTCATGGTTTTATGACAGAACAAGAAGCAAGAAATAAGATTGCTGAGATATGTGAAGAAATGGAACAAGCAGAGGTACGATGGAAAAGCGACCCGCTGCACTGGACAAATAATAAACGCCGGATGCATGGGCTGTGTGCTTTGCGTGGTGTTGCGAACAAGAAAGACAGGTTCGAATTGCCGGAGCATATCAGACGCAAATACAAGCAACGTCTTTTGGAAATAACAAGCGAGGCAGTGGATGCGTTTTTAAAAGAGAGTATGAACCATATGTTTGATAATCTTGCGAGCATCAAGGAGGTTCGACATGGCGTACACCGTCTTTCATTTGCACAGTGATCTTTCTCTTCTCGATTCATGCTCAAAATTCCAGGAGTATGTTGACCTTGCAAAAGCGCAGGGCATGAAAGCAATCGGGTCTACAGAGCACGGGATCCCGCGATCCTGGGTTGAAAAGAAAATGGCATGCGACGCTGCCGGCATCAAGTTTATCCCTGGCGTCGAAATCTACATTACGATGTCATTATCGCCAAAGGTTCGCGACAACTATCACACCGTCCTGCTCGCAAGGAACGCAGAAGGGTTCCGCGAACTGAATGAGTTGATCGAATTGTCAACACGGTCTGATCATTTCTATTACAACAACCGGATCAGTGCTGAAGAGTTCTTGAATATCTCTTCAAACATTATCAAGATAAGCGCCTGTCTTGCATCCCCGCTGAACAAGCTTGACCAGTCCGATCCGATGTATATGAAGATGGCGTCGCACTATGATTTCCTCGAAGTGCAGCATCATAACGTTCCAGATCAGATTGAATACAACAAGCAACTCCTCCGCCTTTCCAAAGCGATTGGCAAACCTTTGATCGCCGGCACAGACACGCACTCATCATCCAGCTACAAAGCTGAGTGCCGCGAGGTTCTGATGCTCTACAAGGAGCAGTATTATCCTGGCGAAGAAGGATTCGATCTTGTATGGAAGACGGAGGATGAACTGATTGACGCTTTTAAAAAGCAGGGTGCACTTCCGCGCAATGTGTACATGGAAGCAATCGCAAATACCAATGTGATGGCCGACATGGTCGAAGACTTCCAGCTTGACAAAACGCCGAAGTACCCGATCCTGTATGGATCCTCCGAAGCTGATGAAAAGAAACTGAACGAGATCACATGGAAGATGCTTGACGAGAAGCTTTCTGCTGGCATCATTCCGCAGGAACAGGCAGATGCATTCCGCAAGGATTGTGCCGAAGAACTGGAGGCTTTTCATCAGACGAACATGTCCGGGTTTATGCTTTCGATGTCCGAGATTATTTCATGGTGTCGCAACAGCGGCATTCCGATTGGCCCGTGCCGTGGTTCTGTCGGGGGATCCAGGGTCGCATATGTGACGGATATTATCGACCTGAATCCTGTCACATACAACACAGTGTTCTCGCGTTTCTGCAATTCGGCAAGAGTTGAGTTAGGTGATTAACATAATGGTCACCACGTATAGTGATGTACGTTTAAAAAGTTGGTGAACCTGCAAACGCAGGGTGTCTGTTTTAACAGGCTAACGGTAAAAACCTAAAAGAGCACAGTCCTCTCATGGCAATACCGTGGTAAGCAAATCTTTCGCAACAATAAAACAAATAATGGAGTGATGCCTACTGATAAATGAGAGAATTAAACGCATTGATGGATATAAAGATTATTTTGTTACTGAATCTGGAAGGGTATTTACACAACGGCTTCGTGGCAAGCAAAGCAAATATAGACTGAGGGAAATAAAACCAAAGTTTCCCGGCGAATTATATCCACATAAATATTTAAACGTCTGCCTTATAAATGATGATGGATATAAATATTTTATGGTGCATAGGCTTGTGGCTACATATTTTGTTCCGGGATATTTTGAAGGCGCTGTGGTGAATCATAAGGATGGTAACAATAGAAACAATCGTGCATCCAATCTTGAATGGACAACACAGCGAGAGAATATACATCAGTCATATAAAGATTCTGGAATAAACCAAGTAAGAAACTATAAGATGTGGTATTTGTTTGATGAGAACGAAGGCTATATCAAATGTTTTATTGGAGGGAATCAATTATGCGAATATGTCTCGCAGTATTACCCCGATATTTCAACATCAATGCTTACAAAACATGGGAAACATAAATATCTATATGTAATTAAACATGAACCTGTTGCGAAAGGTTTGAAACTGTAACGACTATTCCGTAAGGAAGTAGCTTTCCGGTGGAATTCCGGATTGCGAAGTGCCAACCTCTGGGACTGCACATCCCAGATGAAGAGATAGTCTACTCCCCTATTAAATATCGGGAAACCGAGGGTATAAAGGATCGACTGCGACTGTATTGACACAGACCGTCCGAAGATATTTGAATACATTATCAATAAGTTCGGCGAAAAGTACTGCGCTCGTGTTGCGGCTTACGGGACAATCGCCGACCTGTCGTTTGTTGATGATTGTGGCGGTGGTCTTGCTCTTGTCTGGGAACGCGAGAACCACCCGGAGAAGTTCAAAGAAAACGGGCGCATGGATAAAACCAAATACGACTTTGAAAAGAAAAATCCGTATCATCCGACGAAGCTTGCAGCAATCAAACGCGAGTACAAAGAAGACCCGGAAGCCACAAAAATGAAGTACTGCGACCTGTTTTACTATTATGACGGCATAATAGGTACGCGTATTTCACAGTCTGTTCATCCTGCAGGTATGGTAATCTCCTGTGTCACGCTTGATGACAACTATGGCGTGTTCCATAAAGATGGCGACCGTTGTCTATACCTGACTATGGATGAAGCGCATGATGTGTTCCTGGTCAAGTATGACATGCTGGTGCTGAAGACTGTACAGGTTATCAACGACTGCTGCAAGCTTGCAGGCCTTCATTATCCGCGCATGCACGAGATCGACTTCACCGACCAGGCAGTATGGCAGGATATATGCAATGACCAGCTGGGCATCTTCCAGTTTGAATCCGCGTTCGCCGCCGACTCGATTGCAAAGTTCAAACCGCATAGTATCGAGGAGATTACGGTTATCAATGCCGCGCTTCGTCCGTCCGGCCAGTCATATCGTGATGACCTCATCAAGCGCAAGCGTCACAAAAACCCTACCAAACAGATTGACGCAGTTCTAAGTAATTCGCTTGGATTTCTTGTGTATCAAGAACAGACAATTGCGTTCCTCAAAGATGTGTGTGGCCTGACTGCGTCGTACGCAGACACAATCCGTCGCGCCATCGGCAAGAAGAACAAGGCTGTCATCGACAAAGCGATCCCCGAGATTCTGGACGGGTATTGTAAGAACTCGGACAAACCAAGGGAAGAAGCTGAAGAAGAAGCAAAGGAATTCCTCAAAGTCATTGAGGACGCCAGTGCTTATTCGTTCGGTTATAACCACGCAACTGGTTATTCTCTCCTCTCCTACCTGTGCGGTTATTACAAGCACTATTATCCAGAACAGTTTATTGCCGCGTACCTCAAGAATGCCGCCAATGATGATGATATCAACACCGGCCGTGCCATGGCAAAGGTTCGCGGTATCAAGATGACAAAGCCAAAATTCCGCCAGGATAATCGTATGGTTTGTATTAATCAGAACGACCATACGATTTCTGACGCGCTGTCATCTGTCAAGGGGATCGGCGTTAAGGATGCCGATGCGTTACGTTCTCTGATGTTTGATCCTTGCGTTACATTTGTCGAGCTTTTGCGTGACATGACCAACATAAGCGGCGCTCTGAACACTGCAGTCATCGAGAAGCTGATCAAGCTTGACTACTTCAGCGAGTTTGGAAGCATCAAAAAACTGTTATGGCTGTATAACGAATTCTACAACGGGCCTCATTGCTATAAGACAACGCTTGTTCCGGCGTCCCAACAGAAGCGCATGAACGAATTGATCGCCATTGAAACTGGTGATCGTTCGAGCGTCGATGGATTCTTGTCCGATATAATCGACAATAAATCGGACGAATCACAGGATATG
>Ga0326513_10002136_pt1 | contig 14680 bp, 19 predicted proteins | sample 2_2465_0518_D_FD_203654 | JGI IMG/M metagenome (GOLD analysis project Ga0326513, IMG submission 203654) | Bovine rumen microbial communities from UC Davis, California, United States - 2_2465_0518 | ecosystem: Host-associated > Mammals > Digestive system > Stomach > Rumen | place: USA...
ATGGGCTGGTGGGTGAGGCTACAATTCAAAACCCCCTCAACCCGCATAAACGCTGAAATGAACAAATGTTGGCTAAAAGTCAACTATTTTATTAGCTAAGTTGCTTAGCACTTTTTCGCTCTATTACTGAATTAATTGAGTATTTTATTAGTATATAGTACTAATTTACTATTAATTTTTACCCGGCGAGCTGCCTCATGCTAAATTTTTTCGGGCCGGCTTTCGATTGCTATTTTTTTCAAAAATTATTTTAATTTCTATTATTTTTTTGTCGATTTTTTTATTGATTTACTATACTTAATTTTTTTGTTATACTTTAGACGTAATTAAAGACTATTTTTACTATAGTTAAGGAGGGTTATGTAATGAAGAAAACACTTGATGAATTGCTCAATGATGTTAAATCAATCGAAATGAGCGACGACGTTAGAGTTAAATTGCTCGAGGATCTATCTGACAGCTTTGAGCCTGGCGAGTCTACTGTTGACCTAGAAAAGTTTGTTGAAAAATCGACTTTTGACGAACTTACTAACAACTATAACGACTTACAAAAGCGCTATATTGCTAGATTTGGCGAGAAAGTCGCCGATGAGCCTAAGGACTCCGACGAGGAGCTACTTAAAGACAAGACTGTAATTGATATTAAGGAGGTTTAATCATGGCAAGTAAAACTACTTTAAAAGTTGCTAATGCTGCAGAGTTAGCAAGCTATATTATTAATTCAATTAATCAGGTGCCAGGTGTTGGCACTATTGACTTACCTACAAGAGATATGTCTCTTAAGCAGATCGGCGAGCTTATCTTAGATACACCAGCTCACCGCAACGCTTATTATGACGTATTAAATCGTTTAGCTATTATTAATATGACTCGTAGTTATTACGAGTTTCCTTACGGCTTTATGCTTAGAGGTTCATTTACTTACGGCGAGAGCGTTGAGGAGATTGAAGTTGACGCTGTTGACCCTATCGACTACTATGATATACTCTCTCAGCCTGAGGAGGTTCTAACTAACTACGTCCCTAACGTTAAGAGTTATATTCACTCTATAAACCTAGCTAAGGTTTATCCGGTTACAATCGACTACAACCAGGCAGCAGAGGCTTTCCTATCTGAGGACGGACTCTTTAACTTAGTTGATAAGATTTCAGAAGCACAGTATAACTCAGCTAAATTCGACTTGTATTTCTTAGTAAAATATATGGTTCAGCGTCGTATTTTAAGCGGTACAGTAGCTCCGGTCTATGTTAACGGTTTTGACTCTATGACAGCTACAGAGCAAGTAGCAGAGATTAAAGCTATTGTTAATAGATTAATCGAGCCAAGCCGCCTGTATAATCCAGCTGGTATTTTAAAAGCCGTTGCTCCTAAGGATATGACTCTTATATTAGACGCTCATGGTGAGGCTAGCTACTCAACTCTTAACTTAGCTTTAGCTTTCAATAAGAGTGAGGCTGAGTTTAGAACAAGCTACTCAATGATAAGCGATTGGACTACAAACGACTTCACTCGTTTAGCTAAGCTAATTCCTGACGTTCAGGAATTTACAGACGCAGAAAAGGCTGTATTAGCAAGCGTTAGAGGTTTCTGCTCTACTCCTGAATGGTGGCAGATCTACGACAAGGAGATTGTCTTTGACGGTATTCCTGGCAGCGATCTCGGTACAGCTGCGACAAATATGACAACATTTAATAATCCTTTGACACTCCGCAAGACTCAGTTCTTACACGTTCAGAGAGTTATGTCAACTAGTCCTTTCCAACCAGCTTTCTTTATTACCACAACACAGCCAGCTATTAGCTCTGTTACTGTGAGCCCTGATACTCTCGTCTTAGCTACATCAGCCGCTAAGATGTCCGTACAGCTTACAACTACAGTTGTCGCTGTTGGTGGTGCTAATATGGCCGTAAGTTATGCAGTTGATGATACAGCAGCAGACAACGGTGTTACTGTTGACGCTAACGGCCTTGTATCAATCCCAGCTAATTATACTGGAGAGATTACTGTAAGAGTAAGCTCTATCTTTGATACAACAAAAACAGACGAGGCTGTTATTACTGTAGCGTCAGGAGACTAATAAGGAGGTAAGCTATGGGCTTTCTACAACCGAATACACGCTCTAGCTTGTCAACTTATCGCTCGCTAATTAATATCTATCATGAAGTAAGGGGCCGAGCTATAAGCGTTTTCTCATGGAACGACTTACCTAATTTAGTTGAGTCGAATTTAATGGAGATAAAAGCATATGGCAACGGCTCCGTTGCTGTATGCTATGATAAATATTTAAATCGTTTTATCATGGGAAGTTTTACACCTTTAGAGTACTTGGATACGGACAACCAGCAGCCGGCTAGAATTAAGTTAATAGCTCAGGGCGGCATTTATGAATTTGACGAATTTGTAATACTTTACGATACAGCTAGCCGCTTGCTATTATCTCCAATTATCCTGGAAAAATGCGAGCGCCTAGTTGAGGTTCAGCGTACTATTGATATAAATATACACCAGCAGCGCACGCCTCGAATTACCATAGTCCCTGAGGATAGAGAGCAAAGCTTTAAAAACCTTTACGCTCAAATTGATAACTACGGCGACAATGTTGTTGGAGTTGGTGACGAGTTTGACGTTGCGCAATACTCAAGTATACTACAGCCGGCTCCTCCTCTCTTTAATGAGCTTTATCAATATAAGAGCCAGCTCTACAGTGAGATCCTTAACTTACTAGGTATTACAAGCGTAACCCAACAAAACCGAGAACGTTTAATCGTTGACGAGTTGCGTTTTTCCAACGGTGGCACTTTTCAAAGCCGCTTTAATAGATACAATCCTAGAGCTCAATTTGTTAAAGACTTCGAGCTCAAGTTTGGGAATTACGTTGACAAAATTCCTAGCTTTGTACTATACGACGAGGTTATTAAGGGCTTGCCAGGGCAAGAACAAGAGACGAGCTTAGAGGTTCCTGAGGACGGAGGAGGTGAGCCAAGTGAGTTTTAACAATTTTTGGTTAGGCTATACACAAGGGCCAGCAGTTACGCCTAGACTTTACGAGGTTATGCAAAGCTTAGCCGGGACTCCTGACGGCTCAACAAATCCATACACGTTAGCAGCTGCAGCTAGAGCTTTAATTTTTAACTTTGACTATGATCTACACCAGGAGAGCAAGGAAACTTTTGAGACAAATATACTTGAATACTTTATGATGAGGCGCTTAGGTTATGAGACTTATACACTTTGGCACATCAAATTCAAAAATAGAATTTTGACAATTTTACCAAAGTATAACGCTCTTTTCGATTACCAGGCTAAGGCTTATAGCTTGATTGAGGAGGATATTAGCGGAAAGTCTTACAGTATCGAGCATATTTACGGAAGTACTAACACTAATACTAAAAATCTTAGCGACGCTTTAACTCATGGCCTAATTAGTTCAAGCAGTGGTACGCTTGATAGTAGACAGTCTGACACGCCTCAAAATAATATAGGCGAGGTTCAAAGCGGCCAGTATTTAAGCAATTACAATTACGATCAAAGCAGTAATAGAGTAGCTAATACTGGAACAGATACAACAGCTCACACTGGAACGGATACAACAGCTCACACTGGAACGGATACGGATACTTACAGCGAAAACTTAGCGAGTCCGGAAAAGTTAGAGCTATTAGCTAAATACCAAGCAAGTATTCAAAACATTTACGCACAAATCTATAAAGAGCTCGACTCTTTATTTAGCATTTTTTAAAAAGGAGGTGTTTAAAAATGCCTATAACTCCATTGGATCCTTTTTGGTTCAGTAATAGAGGCTTACCTACCGTTTTCGATCAGGAAATTGACTACTTTACAATTTTATCCCAGCTTAGAGGAAAAATTAACGATACAGTTAATCTAATTAATGAGCTAGAGACTGAAGTCAATAGCATGAGCTCAGAGTTTGAGAGTATTAAGAGCCGACTTACAGCAGTTGAAACTAAGCTCGATACTATTGAGGCAGAGCTAAAGGCTTACATTGATGAGCAGCTAGCCGGCGTTGAGGATAGACTCGACGACAAATTAGAGGCTTATAAAGCTCAGATTGACGCGGAAATTGTAGAGCTAATCGCTGATTTAAATAGATTTAAGTCAGAGATTGAGTCGGAAATTACTGACTTTGATACTCGACTAGATCAATTTAACGCTTATATGGTTAATCGTTTCCAGGAGTTAACAAACTACGTTAACTCTACAGAGGAGGCTCTTAGAGCTCTTTTACAAGTGGAAATTGACGACTTACAAAATCAGATTGATAACTTAGTTTTTGAGCTCCCTGATATTTATAACCCAGTTGAGGGCATTAATACAAGTATCCAACAAGCAATAATTGATTTGTACGAATTAGCTCAGTCTGACGCGATTACAGCGCAAGTGTTTGACGCTCTTGAGATAACAGCGGCAGAGTTTGACGCTTTACAAATTACAGCTAGAGACTTTGATTTACACGCAAAGTCAATACTAACAGCATAAAAGGAGGGTAATTATGGCAACACAAACAACTTATTATGGTTTTGAAAAGCCAGCAGCTACCGACAAGTTAAGCGTACTGGTAAACTATAACGGAAATTTAGACTTGATTGACTCTACAATTAAAGGAGTTTCGGACGCAGCTACAACAGCAAGCTCAACAGCTACAGCTGCACAGTCTACAGCTACAGCAGCTCAGACAGCAGCCGACACTGCACAGTCTACAGCTACAGCAGCCGGAACAGCTGCAGCAGCAGCAGCAAGCGCTGCAACAGCTGCACAGTCTACAGCAGACTCTAAGGCTGCTATTGATGACACAGCAGCAGCCGCTACAACTACTTATTCAAGTAATAAGATCGAGACTGAGCTTGATAAAAAGCAAGACACAATTACCGGCGCAGCTACTACAATCGTAGACTCTAACCTTACAACTAATAGAGCTTTGATCTCTAACTCTACTGGTAAGGTTGAGGCTAGCCCTATAACTAGTACTGAGTTAGGCTATCTAAGTGGAGCAACTAGTAATTTACAGACACAAATTAATAATATTCATTCAAATGAAAATTTAATTTATTCAACTGATAATATCCCAACAAGTTTAACTGTTGTTGATATTCCAAACATAACTAATTATATAGATTTAACTTTTGTATTTGAAAATACTCAAGGCAATATAATTAGTTCAAATACTATCAGCAGATCAGAATTTACTAATAAAATTTTATTCTTACGAGATTTTGACGGTAGTCCATTACAGCAAATAACTGGATATGTTGCTTATTCTTCAAATACTAGAATAAATTTAGTTTTTGCAAATAGTAATTATAAACTCCGTATTTACGCTCGTTAATCTCTTTCTATCTCCTTTGTATAAATACAAAAAGGCCCAGGCTTTTAGCCTGGGCTTTTCATTTAAAACCATATTCCATATTTTATATATTTACTCACAAGTCCGCTCTTTCTACGTCCTGGAGGAGGTGGAGGCGGTGGAGTTGGTCCGCCGTGGTAAGTCTGATAAATCCTCTCAGCGTTAGCGCCTCGGCTCGCTTGCTCTCCAGGAGTCAACGTCTTTTCGTAACCATTTCCAAAAGTTAACGCGGCTTGGAATGGAATAGTCTCAGCTTGTAGCTCAGTTAATAGCGCTGAGTAATTGCTTTGTAAATCTTGCCACAAAAAAGCTAATTGCATGTAGGCGTTACCAATGGAGTTATAAGCCGAGCTTTGCCAGTAGTCGTAAAGGTGCTCCTTTCGACTGTACCAAGTCCATTGACAATAGCCATAGCCTCCGCCGCCTGGTCCGTTGTTACAGAAATCGTAACGGCTTATCGTTCCGTTGTTAACTTCTTCGGTGTACTGGATCGAGTAAGTATATCCGCTCGAATAATCTCCCTGGACTCGAAAAGGAATAAACCCCGACTCGTCTTGTATATTTCCCATAACCCCGGACGCGGCTACGTCTGTAAGACCGTAGCCGGTTAAAATATCCCAAATTTGTTGCTCCGTTAGTATAGTGTCAGCCATAAGCTACCTCCTATACGATTGAATTAACACTAACTAGATCGCGACGGTTAAGCTCGCTTATAGAGTGCCAAATCCTAAGGCCTCTATTAGCTGCCGCGTTCATAGTTTCAAGCGCTACGTTAGGAATACCTGAGCCCTCAGACTCTCGACGGAATAGTTCGCCTTTAGTTTCAACATAGTCAAAGCGCTCACGACTAGGACTAAAATAATCGACTTTATTTATAGCATACCCATAAGCGTTAAAAAAATTATCAATTAGAGCGGCTTGTCTTGCGTTAACTGACTCTTGTTGTATAACAAAACCAAAGTGACCTTGAGCTACATCAGTAGTCAAGTTTCCGCCTCTGTGTATAGTTCTAGGAGCTAGCTTTTGCTGTTCTTCCTGAGTGTATAAGTTATAAGCCTTATTAAATCCGCTCATAACATTAGATACACCAGTCGCAATCATAGCGCCTTTAGTAACTGCCTCAGGATTGGCCGCACCAGTCGCAGCAATTAAAGCGCCGCCGATTACATTAGCGGCAACTTGAGCCTTTTGAGCGTCTATACTTGGCTTATTCCTTGCAAGCCATGCTTTATAAGTGTCAGAGCTCCAAACTACCTGAGGAAAGCCAGTCAAAGTTAGACGATTAGCTTTCTCGTTTACATATGAGTTTTGGTCGTACTCGTCAAGTGTTAGCGTTATGTTAGGCATTGGAAAAGCTGCTTTATCAAGCGTGTATTTAATTTGATTGTCTGTTGTTAACTCTGGTTTAACCTCTAGGCTTTGACCGTCTGAGTCAATAATTAGAGCTCTCCTGAAAGGGTATGAAAATAATTTATTGTTTTTTACATTTGTATAACTATCTATACTATTATTCCAATAAACCGACCTTAAAAAATGTCTAAAATCTCCACCAGGACAGTCTCCAGGATATTGAAATACGTCACAAATATCGTCAACAAGTCCGTTAGTAACATACTGTTCTATAGCATCGCTTATCTGTTTTACATCTGAATATGTATTCGTTGCTGCCATTGTAAAAAAGTTATCTCTTATATGTCCTGGAACAGCTGTGCCGGTAGGGTTAACAACAGTCGAAAAACCATAGTGCCAATTTGTTTGGAATTCCTGATCGACTTTGTTAACTACATAATCGAGGCCGCCTATAGGCTCAGGCTCTAAGTATTTATACATAGTATCGTCGCTCGTTGTCATTCGAGTTATAAAACAGTCTTGATAGTCCATTGTTTGGCAATAAGTACTAAAAAGATCTACTTCAAAAGAAACCTCAGTAACCGCGTCAGTTATATAATTCAAATCGGTTAAAAAAGCAAATATAGGACTACGATCTCCAGCGTTGCCATAAAGAGCCATATAATTAATATAACTTAGCTCGTCGATTGTCTTATTAATCTTAAAGCTCCCAGTTCTTGAGTTATGTCTAATTACTGATAACTCCATTGAAGTCCATACTAAATAAGGGCTTAATCTAGGAATACTAATAGCGTCGCAAACGTTAGAGTAGTCTCTCGAAAGATTTATATTTTTATAAAAGTTAACGAAAGTTGTTTGTCTTGGCATAAGTTACCTCCTTTAAGTTATTGTATTTTTTTTAAATTATAACAAAATGTAGGCAAACAAAAAAGAGAGCCCTTAGGCTCTCTTTTCTGCCAAATCAACAAAAAAGCATTCAATAAATGAATATTTCATATAAGATACTAAACCACCACTAGTATACTAATTAAAATTTTTTTGTCAAATTGTAAAGCTAAGTTTTAAAACTCTGTTAAGTTTCTTAAAAATTATAAAATAAAGAGCCCTAAAAAGCAATATGCTTTTAAAGGCTCTTATTTTCGTTTTTAAGACGTTTTTTTATTTAGCTTAACAATTTAACATTTAACACAAAAAGTTTTCTATTTAAAGACGCTAGCCCTATTGAGATAGTGCTCTAGCTTTTCAATTATCTCCTCCTTAGTAAAATCCTCACTAATAAACTCACAAGGATAACAAGGCGTATAACACTCGTGGCCGTCAATCTTACACTTAAGTCTTGTACTTAAGGTAATTGTCTCCTCCTGGTTAAGTTTCTTAACAGCTTTTAAAACTCGCTTAAGTAAAAGCTCCTTTGTCTTAGATCCAAACTCTAATTTGACTGTATTAGTAATAATAGTGGCTTTATAATTCATATGATTCTCCTTTTTATTTCTTTCGGTTATATATACGGCTAACCTCCTCAGTATCTTCGATTAAATAAAATCGTCCAAACTGTTTAGCTAGCAAATTGCCGCGCCTTATATAGGCTTGTACAGTTCTCTGTTTAAGTCCAAACTTCTCAGCATACTCCTTAGTTGTTAATAACATTAAATTCCTCCTTTACTTTTCCCAGCGGACCGGATTTCCTGGAGAGCAAATCCCCTCCTCCTCGACTATATAGCTTTGCTCTTTGGCAACTTCTAACCAGTGCTCAAAAGTAAGCTCGCTCTCGTCGTCTGCAGCTCCAAAGTCGTCAAACTCGCCCCACTCTTTAACTTTAAAATACTCTCTTGTAAGTAAAACCTCGTTGCCGTAGAAGTTACTAGATACTTGCCAATCTTTAATAAAAACAACGTGGTTATAATCAAGTATTAAAGCGTATCCGTATTTAGTGCGCTGTAGGTGTGAGTCGGCTACTTTTACAACGATCTTGTTGTTATCGTCGCTTACTCGCTGCATGGTTAAATACTTGTTGCTTGCGTTTATGTAATGCAAGCCGCTAAATCTGTAGTCGTTGAAATCTGTTTTTTTGCTCATGTTTTTACCTCGCTTTTTGTTGATTTAGTTTGTAGCCCCTCGGCTACAATTAAACTTTATCACCTGAAGGCTACAAAGTCAATATATTTTTTTGTATATTTACTTTTTTCTAAGAATAGTTTATAATTTTAAAGGAAAATTCTTTTTTAATCCCTGGAGCGGTTCCCTCGTTACTCCCCCCAGTTTAGTAGTAACTCAATCGCCGCTCCACTTTTTAATTTTCCACAATATCTACAATAATTTTGTTAATATACTATTGGCGTTATATTATTCTACCCCACTCAATACAATCCATATTAAAAAAGAGCTAAGCAGCTGCTTAGCTCTTTTTATTTATAACTTTAATTTGAGATAGTTTAACGCTAATTGTTTAAACTCTGTACCAATATCGTCGTTTGCATAAAAAACGTTGCTGGTATTAAACTCGCTAAACAGTATCCTCTCTTTTTCCGTCCTGGATTGTAAGCTAGTTGTATAACGAATATCTCTTTTTACAATGTCGGATATTACTCTAGACTTGTTTTTTATTTCCGTTTTTTTTGGATATATAAACCAGTAGCGGCTCTTTCCGTTAGCTCTATACTCAGCTAAATACTTTCTTTCTTTCACATCAAATACGATCCTATAAATTAGCTTATCATTTTTATAATTATAGCCCTTTTCCAGCTTAGGCTGTTTGTCTGTTTGCCAGGTTCCCGAGTTTAAGCTATCCGCGTGCTCGCCTATTAATTGGTTCATTAGTGGACTCGGAGCGCAATACTCAACAGCTAGCTTAAAATAGTGCTCTCTCCTCTTAGGGTGTACTCTCTCTTGCGTCTCTTTTCCGTAAGGATATTGGCCTTTTTTGTCGGGAATAGGAATATAAAAGGCTTTTATCGTTCCTTGCGGCATTTGTTTAATATAGTCGTAAATTCCCCAGTCTGTAAAGTACGGAACGACCTTACTAATCGTATTACCCAGCAGCCATAACTTAATATCACGACGTCGGGCTATTGTACTAAAAAGGTTCATTAGCTTACTCGGCTCTCTATCCAGGTACCTAGATCTGCTAATAAATTCCTCAAATACAATATTATCAACGTCCTCAAGAGCTGCGCCGGCATAATCTTGCTCGTTTTCCAAACACATGTAATAACCTATCTTTTTGTGAGCGTCTATATCCGGACCGTTGGAAAGATATAGCTCTCCTCTTACTGGCTTTATATCGTTGTACTCGTTATCGGTTAATCGCATTGTCCTAGCTCGTCCAACTTTTCCGCTATAGTACTTAGCTATTTTATTAAACCTGATCTCGTCCTCAAATCTACGCAAATAAACAAAGCGCCCTTTTTCCTTTTCAAGTACGTCGTCCGTGTCTATCATCTGAACGTCAATAGCTTGCTTTAATACAATCTCTTTGTTGTCGTAGCTCTTTCCGTTTGAACGTTCGCCAAAAATCATATAGGCGTTTGCGTCCGGGTGCCTAGATCTAATCTGTTTACTTGTATAATAACCCTCTTTGTTATACATTAAATCCCCTCCTTTACTTACTTAAAAGGCGATTTTTGTTAATTTTTTCAAAAATCGCCTTTTTAATACTATTATAACTATATTATCTCTTTTACTCCATTTTTTTCGACATAATAAACGCCGTTATCGTCTCTTGTTATAGTAGTAAGCTCCAAGTCCTGAGGATTGTTAAAGAGCAGCGCGTAAACCTCGTTATAATATTTCCTAAGTTTTTGGCTCTTAGCGTCTCCTACAATCTTAGCTAGGTGATAATCTTGTTTAACCAGTACAACGCCTGATTTAACTTTTTTAGCGCGCTTATCAAGTATTACTTTCCCAACTTGTCTATAGTCGCTCTCCAGTCCTTTAGTCGCTGACTGCGTAAATCTAGTATTAATTTTAAAGCAAGTGCTAACGAGTCTAGGAAAGCTCTTACACTGGTCGTATATTTCTTGATATATCTCCGTTGCGTGCATGAGTCCGGAAAGAGTAGCCTTTATATAGTTATCGCTAATTGTTATATATCTCTTACAGCCAATGCTAATAAAAGCGTCGTAAGTTTCCTCATACGTTAGCGTCCCTAAATCTAAATAACACTCTCCTCTAACCTCTATAGCTCCTTTTCTATACAAGTCGTTACAATACTCCATAACTCTTTTAACATTTTCTTTTGTTTCTCCATAAATTTTAAGTGAGTCCGTATCCCAGTAGACCACAATAGCCTCAGGCAATTTTTGGTAAAATATAAGAGTCATACAAGTAAGCTCTAGCTGGGTCCATATAGGAACGTAACAACCAAAAAGATAGTCCGTCATATGTTTCCTATTGGCGGCCTCACTAAAAAGAGTCTCCTCTTTTTCAAATTTAATTGTATTCTCCTCGTCGTCGTTGTCCTCGTCCTCAACTACAAGCTTATAGTAATCTTTCAAAGGATCTTGCATATTAATGCCGTATTGACTATCGAGTTTTCTCTTTTCGTGCCTGGTAAATCTATTAACAATTTTAGCTTGTTCTCTCCAGTCTTTAGCCTCGCTTATTAGCCTCCTAGCTCTATCGCTCGTTATAGTATTAATAGCTTTTGCGTTAAGTTTATGCTTAGTTTCATTTATCGTTATTTCCAAGAGCTTGTAAAACTCTTTAGTAACTGCATAGGTCCGTACTGCATTTACTGGAAAATCTTGAGCTCTTTCTAGTGGATAAGTATACAAGTCAACTACATCAACAACCTCAAAGTCATACGTTAACGAGTATTGTATAAAGCTTACATAGTCAACGTATAGATCTATCATTCCAGCGCTTACTATTCTACCATTATCAAGCACAACGTCCGAGCTTATGTTAGCGCATTGTTTCGTTGAGATCGTCGGCATATAGTTAAAATCTCCAAAGTGCTTAACCTGGACTTTTTTTAAAACAATCCTACCATGATAGCCCATTTTAGCAAATTTAGGCTTGCTCAAGTAGTACTCGGCTCGGGTTATATTCTTATGGTATTTTTTATATCGCATAAAACCTATTTCAATATCGTTATTGATTGTGTTAAAATCACCTATAAAGTCCCGAGACTTTGTTGGTCGCTCTTTTGGAAAGTACCTATTAATTTCCTGGCTTGGGTGAGCACTCTTTAGATCTAGCGAGTGAGCATTATCTAAAACGCGCCCAACCATATAGCCGTTAGCATGAACGTATCCGCCCTTAGCAATATTTCGCTGAGACTCAAGCGAGGCCTTATTACCTGGGAAAGACTTGTTTACAATGATAAGCCCAGTAATTAACAGCGTCCTCGTCGTTTACTCGAAAGTCATAACGATTATACTTACGAGTTCGACCGGTAGACGTTAAAGGTATATCGGCTAAAGTTTGTATATATAAATCAGTTTGTATAAGATCCCAAAGAGCTGCTAGCTGTATCTCAACATCACGCCAATTATAGTCATAATCCCTAGGCTCTAGGCGTGTTGTTGCAAAGCGTTCCTTTTGATAGTCATAGTCTAGCTTAGGCAATCCCAACTCCTCGCCTAGCTCGGCTATAGACTTATCTAAAAGAAGTAAACTATCTCTTAGCTCTATATTGCCAGCTCGAATAAAAAGCGGCTTTCTTTCGTTTTTCATCAAAGCTTCACTTTTTGACTCTCTTATTTTTTCTTGAAAAAATTTAGAATTAGATACAATAAAGCTCCATTCATAATTGTTATGACAATATAACAGTTGTGTCTCTTTTCGATAAGCTGCAGCTCGATTTAGAGTATAAAGATATTTGTCAAAATCCTCCCAAGTTCTTACAACTTTATCTTTTTTAATCTCTCCAGTAACAAAGCTTAATTTGCCAAAAGTACCCACATACATTAGACTTTTAAGCTCGCCGTCTAAGTCTTGTATAGTCGTTGTCTCTATGTCAAAGCCGTAAATGTATTGGCCGTATTTACGCATGTTTCAAGTCCTCCCTATTAGTTAATTAATTTATATAACGTATTGTATAGCGACTCGTACTCGTCCTCGCTCATGTCAACGCTACCCGAGTTATAAGCAGCCTCAAGCTCCTCTAAATCGTCCATATAAATAGCGTCCTCGTCTACGTCCTGGTATCTATAATTACCCTCATGCAAGTCCGATAAAGCCGAGCCTAGGCCGTAGACTTGCAACTCTTGCATAACGTCGTAAGCTGTTTGGCGGCGGCTAACGCTCAACATTGTTAAACCTGATCTCCTATCAAGCTTACCAGTAGCGGCTGCCTTAGTTAAGTCGTCCGCGTCTAAAATAAGTGTAGCCTTGCCTTTTTGGGTGTAACCGGTCTTAATATAGCCTCTCTCTCTTTCGGTGCTAATTAAAGCCTCAGACGGCTCAGCTCCTCGACCTAGTTTGTAAAGAGTCCCCTTGTCCCTAGCTTTCTCTAGTCGTCTAATAGCTCTCTCTTTCTCGGCCGGTCTTAAACGCGTCGTCTTTCTTATACGATCTCGCTCCCTGGTATACCAATAACGCTGCTCTCCTAGTCGCTCATATTGCTTTTTAGCAACCTCGACCGGCTTTTTAGTATAGGGATTTATAACGGTTATTTTTTCTCGGACTTGCTTAGGCCCTCTAGCTCTTGCCATAAATTGCCTCCTTTTATTTCTTCAACCAACAAATCAGTTAAAGCTATTTTGGCCTCATCACTAAGTTGTTTAAAAATAGCTAATATAATAACAGCAAGGTCATTCTCCTCTATGTTTTTACGATCAATCATAGTCTTTATGCTTAAAAGTATATCAAGCTTTAAATCTCTACTTGTACCACTGTAGTCAATTACTGCCGTTTTATCGCTATTTTTTCTAATATAAATCATATATTTACTCCTTACTTTTTTTATTCTTTAAATGTTACCCCGTAGGCCGCTGTTAAAAACATTTTTAGCATATCGTCATTTGTAACTCCAGAATTTACAGCGTCGTTAACTATATCGGTTAAATCATTAATACTATTCTTATTAATTTGTTTATTCTCAATTAAATAAAATAATATCATACCTAATTCAATTCTTAATAAATTTTTAGGCCCTGATATTTGAGTCTCAGTCTCCAGGCATAATTTTTTTTTATTGTTTAAACTAAAATCAATTTTAATCATTAATACACCTCAATTATTAATTTATTCTTTTTTATATTTTTTATTCTTTCGATCTTACGATTTAAAAGATCATCATTGAAATAAAAAGGCAGATCGTTAGCAATCTCAACGCCGCCGCTATATATTTCAATCTCTACGCCTGGAGATAGGACTCTCCAAAGATCGCAAACAGTCATAACTTAGCTCCTTTCTTTGATTTGTTTCATAACGCAATAGCCATTACCTAACTTTTTAGCCTGGTTAATCGTCTTAGTATAACCGATCTCGTAAGCCTTGCCGCTATATAAATCTACTAGCTTAACCGCATAACCCTCATAGTTTTCGGGCTTTTCGATTATAATATTAATGTGATCATTAACTCTTTTAATATAGCTGTCGGTTGATACTTTCATATAATGTCTAATATTAACCACCTCCTTATTTTTAAATTTGTGATATATTTATTATGCAATTTAAAAATAGCACAAATAATATTTGATTAATAGAATTTTATCGATAATAAAACTATACTAATAATTGATATATGCTTAAAGGCCTTAAATAAGCTCATATAGGCGCTTTAATATTTAAAGGTGCAATTTATCACAAAAGCAAATTTAGCGCCATGTAAAAGGCAAGCGGCCGCTCAACGGTTACCAGCTGCCAATATTATTAACGTCAATTAGCGACTTATCTATTGAGTGATCTATCTAGTGATCTACGCATCTAATATTGTATTTTATTTAATACAATTTTGGGTATACCAATACAATACCCATTTAATTCAGTAATACTCTCATTTATGTCTAAGCGGCTTAACTA
>Ga0326513_10002138_pt1 | contig 14679 bp, 27 predicted proteins | sample 2_2465_0518_D_FD_203654 | JGI IMG/M metagenome (GOLD analysis project Ga0326513, IMG submission 203654) | Bovine rumen microbial communities from UC Davis, California, United States - 2_2465_0518 | ecosystem: Host-associated > Mammals > Digestive system > Stomach > Rumen | place: USA...
ATATAACATCGCTGATATGGCTGATATGTTATGTAATGCCTATGAAAAATATGCACCTAACGGAATGAGCGTTTATTACTTCTTAGATAGTTTAGAAGATGCCTATCCAGTGATGAACAAGAAGGAAACTAATTACATCACTGATATGGTAGATTACGTTTATGACCACTTCTTATGGAAAGAGGCTTGTTAGTCTCTTTTCTTTTAAGGTCACCACCCGTGCTAGATTTGCCACCTGCGAAAAGTTTTACTTTAGTAATGTTATAATTTAGATACAAAGAAGGAGTTATAAATATGACCGGAAAAGAATTAAAAGCAATTAGACAAAGTATTCCCCGCTTCAAAAACGGAGAAAAAAATCCCGACTTAACGCCGGAAAACTGGAAAACACACAAGGAATTAGATTGTATTGAAATGATTAATTCATGCCTTATCTATGGCAGCGATCCCTTCCATAAGAAATGGGACGGAACGACCTACATGGATAGATATGTTGAAGCATTAGGCATGGATAGAGTCCTTGAATTGATTGAAATGCAGCGCAAAGAAATCGCGCAAGCGGAAATCGGATTTGCAGGATACGATAGCGAAGGAGTTGGATACAACTATTGTAAATGGAGAGACGAATTATAGTCTCTTCTTTCTTACCCCTACCCGTGCTGGATCCCTGGGATAAGGAGAAGAAAATAGTTATTATGTTATAATAAGAGTGTAAGGAGAAAAGGTTATGAGAAGATTTGAAACCTACAAAAAGGTAAGGAGATTTACCGAACCAACCGACTTAGACACAAGAGTGGAAGTCGTTATACAAACTGGCGGAAATAACGCCAAAGTAAAATATCACGCGGAAGGATACGAAGCAATGCTTAATATGTGGATATGGACACATTTAACCCCAAAGGGAACAGCATTAGTGTTCAATTCCAGCACTAAAAGACTTCTAGGGTATATATCCTTGAACGAACACCAAGTTCCAGTGAAGTATGAAGAACCCGAAGAACTATACTTCAAAGATATGTACACCGAAGTGGAATAAGGGAACCAGCGAAAGCTGGTTTTTCTTAGGGTTCCCTACCCGTGCTGACTACTGCGATCAACACGAATGTGCATATAAAGATGTTATTATTTAGACAAGGAAAAGGAGAAAAAAATATGACAAGAGGTCAAATTGCAATCATTAAAAAAGGCTTCAATGGTTTGGAAGTCTTAACATCATTAGAATTCAACGGCGATATGTACATGCCTACTAAACATTGGCATGGATACGGAAGAGTCGTTACAAGCCTATTAAAAAAGGTAAATGACGTAGCATCATATCATTATGCTGTTGCTAAATTCAACGTAGGGCATCACCACTACAACGATGATGTCATTGTGTATAAGCAAGACGTTAGTTATTTAGACTTCGCAGCGGACTACTTTGAAAAATGGTTTAGTGATTATGTTTATATCAAAAACATCACCGACCAAGACATCGAGTTGAAAGTGCTTGATAAAAAAGACAAGCCCTATACAACTAAATTAGGACCAAATCAAATTGCAAGATTATACTTCGGTCAACTTCAAAAAATTACCGAATAAAACTAGGGGCGAAAAGCCCCTTCTATTTTTAACATCATACCCGTGCTGGGTAACAAGGGCAAATTAGAAAAGCCGCTTTATATGATATGATTTAAGCAAAGGAGAAAACAAAATGCTAACAAAAGTAAAAAACACCAATGATAGGCACCAACTTATCCAAAGAGTAAAAGAAAGGTTTGAAAAGGATTACGATGAATTAATCGCTGACGAATTAAAAGGGACAAAAGAGTATTTAATTAGAAACGCTTATGAAATAGCGCATTACAATGAAATTAGATACACGATTTGTGATTGCATTGATGATGAAGATGAAATGGAGTACTTCAATTTCAAAGAATTAAACTCAATTCTTAATTATCAAGGCAATGTTGTGTTGCATGTTTATCAAGATTGGCAAAATTACACACACCCTGAGATTTATAACTTCTTCTGTTTTGAAACCTTGATTGATGTTATCAAAACCGCATTTAAATAGAGAATAATTGTCAGGGCATTGATAAGAGGCATACATAACTTTCTCTCTTCTAAAAAGACTGGTCGCCCTGAGCCAGTCTTTTTAAAAGACATATACCGTGCTAGGTATAGGCCTGGAGAAAGATAATATTTATATTATGCTATACTTTAGATACAAGGAGAAAAGATATGGCAAGTTTAAAAGATTTACAAAAGTACTACAATCACGAATTTGAGAACTGGGGAGGCGTTACCTCACCAGATTATCGCACATTTGAAACTAAGTATATTAATTACTTAAAATCCATTTGCAAAGAAAACGGATGGAACTTCATTAAAGCAAATAAGAATCATTATGAATTCACCGCTGTTATGCAAAGAGACGATGGTCAATTCATGTACTTCTCCATCAGTGATGTTAGATACTGGTTCAATAAATGGTATGACCATATACTCATTAGAACTATGCAGCATGACCATGACTGGACCGGCGGATTTAATAACTACACCAACCTCGAGCGATTGGTCGATAGCTTAAAGAGACTTAGATAGTCTCTTTTCTTTTCAAACCGTTAGCCGTGCTGGGTATCGGGATCGAAAAAGAAATAACATTTAATATGTTAGAATATAGGCAAGAAAAGAGGAAATAAAAATATGCTAAAAACAATCATTTCAAAAACAAACACAAAACTAAGCGGACAAATTCCATCAGTGAATCTTCCCGCAATTCAAACATGCAGGGCCGACGCACCTTGTAAACACTTATGTTATGCAAGAAAAGGAAATTTTACTTTTCCAAACGTAAAAGAATCACATCGCAATAATTTAGCGCACTTTATAAGCAATCCGGACGCCTATTTCAACGATATTATAAGCGAACTAAACGGCCTCGTCTCTTATCGCTATTTTAGATGGCACTCTTCCGGCGATATTGTTAACAAAGATTATTTATTAGGCATGATTAGAGTCGCTAAAAAATGCAAGACCGTCAAGTTCTTATGCTTTACAAAAAAATTCGAACTAATAAACGACTACCTCGCCAGCGGTGAAAAAATTCCCGCGAACCTTCACATCGTTTTTAGCGCATGGGATAAAACATTTAAGGTCGTGAACCCGTTCAACCTTCCGGTCACATACGTCGACTTTAAGGACAAAACACAAAACGCAAAAATCCCCGACCTCGCGATTCCCTGTATCGGGAAATGTTACGAATGCCAGGCCTGCTGGTCTCTTAAAAAAGGTCAGGCCGTTGTATTCCACCAACATTAAAGAAACCGGAAACCCCCGGTTTTCTTTTTAGAATATGCACCCGTGCTGGATATCGATCCCCCATAAAAAATAGGGGGTGTTATGTTATACTAACTATGCAAGCAAAGGAGAAAAAAGAATATGCAAGCAAGACAAATTTTAATCGCACTAGCGATAAAACATCAAGGCGATTGGATGAAAATTTATAAAGACATTCAAGACCGCAACAGTGAAGGTCTAGAAGAAATTGACACCAATATTGATGCTATCACTAGGGTGGATAAAGACTATCCGGAAGAATTAAAGAAAATCCATCAGCCACCATTTGTTTTATTTTACAAAGGCAACAAGGAATTATTAAAAAGAAAAATTGTTGCTGTATGCGGCTCTCGTGAAACAACCGAAGGTCAAATCGCAAGAACTAAAAAAATCGTTAATAAACTCAATGAAAACGATTATGCAGTTATTAACGGATTAACAGCTGGAATCGGACACACCGCCTTAGAAACAGCTAAAAACAAAATCGCAGTCTTGGGCTTTGGAATTGATGCCTGCTACCCCAACAGTGAAAAGAAACTTAAAGAAGAAATTGAAAAATCAGGTTTAATTATTAGTGAATATCCGCAGGATGTTTATCCAGCAACCGAAAACTTTATGGCTAGACAAAGAATTGTTGCTGGGCTATGCGATAAAATGGCTATTATTTCAGCCGAAAAACAAAGTGCAACCATCGCAGGTGTATCGTTAGCATTATGTAATGCCAAAGATATATATTGTGTTCCTGATTTAGACAACGATGAATCGGAGTGCAATAAACTTATCAACGAAGGTGCATTTATGTTAATCACCGGAAACGAACTCCTTGGATAAAGGAGTTTTTCTTCCGATCGGTACCCGTGCTGTACCCGTTGATCGAAAAAAAATACTACACGTATGTGATATACTTTAAGTAAAGATAGGAGGAACTCTAAATATGCCAAACTGGGTATATAACACAATTCATGTTCGTGGTGTTAAAACTGAAGATATTAAAGAATTCGTAAAGAAGTACTTCACCAAATCGAACTTTAACTTTGATAAGGTAATCCCACAACCAACCAGGAAGAAAGATTGCCCTGAAAAATTCTACAGAAAGGATGAAGATTGTATCGAAATTGAGAAGAACCGCCCCTGGTTCAACTGGTACGAATGGAGATATGCGAACTGGGGAACCAAGTGGAACGCTTGCGACACATGCTTCGATTATCAAAAGGGCATGACTGAAATTTTTATTGATTTTTCAACAGCGTGGAACCCACCAACACCAATATTTGATGCTTTGAAGCGACAAAATCCACACTTAAAATTTGAATTCGATTTTGAATACGAATAGGAGAATCATATGAAAATAAGTTTTGAATTATGGGATGAAACTGAAAAAGAACTAAAAAGCATTATGACTGATGAGGACCATAAGGGTAATTCCCGAACATGGGACCTTAACTTAATGATTCTCAATCATAGAAATTTAACGGCCTGGTCCTTTATCGGCACAGCCTACGCTTCCAAAATTGGGGCGTTCGCTAAAGAAACCGAAGACGGAGACTTCAAACTATTTACAGCTGATGGCGTGGAGATATGCACCCTAACAGCAAAAGAACTTGAAGCCGTTCAGGGTGAACTCATTAAGGTGGAGTATTATGGAAGCGAAGCCTGATGCGATTATTACGCTACCTGATGGTCGTAAGACTAAAGCGTATCTGAAAATGAACAGAAATCCTGATATGAATAATCCCACTTATCAGGAACAAATCAGGCGATACAAAGAAATCACCAAGAAGAACCGATAATTGATCGGTTTTTTCTTAAAATACTGTTGCCGTGCTGGTTAAATCGATCGAGAAAAAAATGCTCGTAACTATGTTAATATAAATGCACAAGGAGAAAACAATTATGAAAGAAATGAATGTTCTACAATGGCAAGAGAAATTCGCCGCAGGTGAATTCTCAGCTGGAGATTTTCGTACTCAGGTTGATGCTGGTTGGTACGACTGGTTTTGTCACAATTACGCCCTAAGAAACAAAACCTATAAAATGGGCAAAATTATCGCTAAAGTAAAACCAGGGGGCAAGATTGATTTAGAAAACTGGTATGTCTGGTTTAAGAACAATTGCCCATGCGTAGGTCCCCTTTATGATGATTTCAGGTTCGCCATAAAAGACAGCGGCGAAGTCCAGTTCACAATTTGTATTGATGACAAACGCGCTGGTAGCAAATATGAAGTCTGGGGTAGAAGAAACGACTTCTCCGGGCCGCTTGCCGGATTCCAAAAATCTCGCGACTTAGTTAAATGGTTAAACACACCCTGGGAGGAATAGCATGAAAACACCAACTCGTGCGTTTTGCCCCCACTGTGGTAAAGAACTAACTATAAGCACCACCGATGGTTATGAATGGCAATGTGAATATTGTGATGAAGATTTCTATGATTTCGAAACTCAAAAAACCAAAACTTACATCGTCAAAGTAATCCATTTATTCCGAGTTGAAGCGAACAACAAAGATGAAGCCGTTGATACCGTAATCCATAAAGATGGATACGGTGAATCCGTTGATTGCTATTTCGAAGCGGAAGAAGAATAAGAAACAGTCGGGAATTCCCGGCTTTTCTTTCTTAACGCTGCACCGTGCTGGTATTACTGGCCGAACGAAAAACAAATACTTATATGTTAATATATAGCCAAGAAAGGAAAGGAAATTGATATGGAAAAACTAAAAATTACATTAGTGGATACTGATACTCTTAATGAAGATAATCATTACTATCTTTACGAAGTGGAAAGTTCCCACGCCCACTATTACATGTCTACTTCCGATGAAGAATTAGACGCAAATCCTACCCGCGGAGAAACTGATTATTCTAACGAATATCATATGTATAATAGAAAAGATTTCACCGACAGGGAATGGGAAATCGCTAAATATCTATTTAACTTCTTATGGGATTCCGACAACGGCACAAACACATGTGTGGAACAGGAAATTTATGAAGAAGATGGATTTAACCGCGAAGAAATTTCTGATTTCGTTACCAAATTTCACTTTCAAGAAATTGGTGTTCTCGAAGAGTATGAAGAAGGCGGATTTGAAATCTACTGGGCATACTTCAGCTGCTTTAATCTAAAAACCTGTGACTTCTGGGAAGATACAAACTGTGACGAACCAGAACCAGAAACAAACACGACATACTATATTGTCTTCGACAGTCATCAAACCGCTGGTGGGTACCTTGATAAGTTTCAGGACCTAGCATCAGCGAAGAAATACAGGGATAACTACAACGCGAAACCTGTCCTAGTCGCTGAATACGGTAAGGTTCACATTGAAGCCGAAACCAAAATAAGAAAGGTGGTGGAATAACCACCCCTTTTTCTTAAAACAGTACCCGTGCTGATAGTCCTGGCTAACGAAAAATCGCCCCCGGATATGTTAACATATAAGCAAAGGAGACAAATTATGGAAAACAAAAAAACATTTAAGGTTTTAATCACAACTACATTCAGGAAAACCTATGATGTCGAAGCCGCTTCCGAAGAAGAAGCCCTGGACATGATTAATTCCGACCCCGATTACTTCTACGCTGCTACCGATACGCTAGATTTCGACAGCGAAGCCAGCATCGTTCCCGAACGTAAGACTAAGAAATTCGACTATTACGAAGTCTACCTTCAAAACGGTGATAACGAATACGATAACTACTCAATCATCATTAAACGCCCATACGGCGCCCCACACCCGCATAAAAACGGTGTAAAACGTTTATTATTACGTAGCAACAAACTGGAACCCGGATATCATATCGAATGGATTTCAGAATATGATAATTCTCAATGTGAATTTGACAAGAGAGGAGCACTACTTTATGAATAATATCGGAAGACAACAATCTGCCTTACGCTGGATTAAAAAACACATCCCTGAAGCAGAGTTTCGCGATGATGAAGTCTCTACAGAAGAGATGATGGATTGGTACGCCCACGAAATCGCTTTATTTTCTGCTTCACTAGCACCAAAAACCGCTATTTCTACCTTTATCAGACGTAACTACACCCCAGAAACCTTCTTTATCGACCATGAACATGTCGCTGACCGTTATTACGGTAATTAAAATACGGGATTCGTTCCCGTTTTTTTATATAAATAGTGCCGTGCTAGTTTTTATGCTTCTATTTTTTTATTTTGTTTTATGTTATTATATTTATGTATGAGCAGCTACGATTATAACGAATTAAAACTGTTACGATTAAAATTTCGCGTTCTCGATTTAAAACCACACGAGATCGATCGTTTAATTTTTCTCGAAACAGCCCTTATTCATAAAAAATCTCACCGTGCTGGCGTTCATAACGAAAAAAAATAATAGTTTTTTATGTTAATATATTCCCGGAGGCAAACAATATGACAACAAACAACGTTATCCATGACTATTTTTCCTACAAAAACGGCCACTGTACCGATTTACAGTACTTAAAACACCAATATATCGGTGAAAACAACCCTGGAACGGTTACAAAACTCAATATTTTATCGAAAAAATCTAAACGTTCCTACTTTTTCTACGTGATCCAGCGTAAAGATCTTAAAAATTACGATGGATTACCTTATGACGAGTACAAAATTATCGATCTCGAAGGCGACAGCGCTTGCATTCTCAAAAAAACGTTCTTAAAAAACGACAAAAACGTATACGATCCGACAAGCTTCTGGGATTTCGTTAAAAACGATATAAAAATACGCGACAAAATTTCTTTCTATCGTGACTGCAAATAAAAAACAACCCGCACTCTCGTGTAGGTTATTTTTCTCGTCCTTATATACGGTTTTTATGCTGCTTTATAGGTTATTTACGCATATTTTCAGCTGTTCCAACCATTTCCGGAACGTTCATTTTCGCTTCCATGTCGCTGGCATCGGGTTTTTCAGCCTGCTCATTAAACGCATTATCAGCGCCCAACGCCCCGAACACACCCATGTCCGCCGGATTCAATGGTGCACCAGCCCCTGGAACCATTCCCGAAGCTACTGGATTCTCCATCGCTTTCTCAGCTTTAATATAATCCAGGACTTCCTGCATCGATTTCTTCGATTTACCACTGTACAACGCTTTTACAAACATTTCTGGTGTCATAACTCCAGCGTTATATAGCATTAACAGCGTTTCACTCTTCGCTTCGAAACTATCGTCTGCGAACTCATCGAACACAACGCTAATATCATAACCGTGCTTACTAATAGCCCCAGTATCCATTAACTCCTGTGCACATAACGCTTCCGTGCTGACCTGCTTCCATTGTTCTGTCGCTTTCTTCACGATCGTGTTTCTGGTAAAAATTGTTACCTTTTCTTTTTCACGTTGTGCTTCTGCGTTATCTTTCTTAGCGATATCGATACCTAAACTGGCAACAGACATAAATCCAGCAACGATCTGCAACAGAATACTAATCGCGTGATTACTATACTGACTGAAATCAACCTTCGGCTGCACTGTCATAACAGGTTCGTTACCGCCCGTGCTGCCACCGTCTGCACCCAACGCGCCAGACAACATAACATACTTACAGTCATACGCTGTCGGCATAATCGGCATACCGGTTTTCGAATCTCTCTCCAAATAGTTATTATTAATGTAAACGTGAGTGGTACTTCTTCTAACAGTATTCGCAGATTGAGATAAATCCTGGTCTAAATCGTCAAACAAATCGATCTTACCAGCATAAACGCTTCTGCCATAAACAGTACCATCATCTGGCTGGAAGAAGATAAACGGTCCGCCTAAGAACCCTTCGTAATCGTTAATAATTAAGCTTGGTTCTACGTCTGTTAATTGTTTTAAGTTTTTCAACTCTTCCTTAACCAAACTGTTATCCTGATTCAATCTGAACAACTCTTTTTCAATGATTAAGTTACTGTGCCATTTCTTATCCACAGGACTTTTTTTACGTTCCTGTCTGCGGGTTTCAAACAAAATGTAGTTAACACCCTTCTCATCTGTATAGTAATTTTTATAAATAATCGCTAACAACTGATTGCTTCTGTAAATAAAGTCAACTTCATCGGCGCGATAATACAGAATAATAGGAGTGGATCTAAGAGCTTCATCATAATCGATCTTATAAGCGCCCCAACCCTGAACCAAAGTACGTGGCATTTGTTCTTGTTGGAACAGAGTAACAAAATCGTTATCTTTCAAAATCTTTTGTAGCTTTTTATTATCTTCTGCATCAGCAGCTTCGATATCAGGAACACCCACGATATTAACCATTGTATCGATAATCATTCTAGGGACACCACTGTGGGTTCTCTTAACATCATCTTCGGTAGCAGAAACAGCCCAGAAGTAAGAACGTTTATTACGATCGTAAAGGGGTTCGGTCTGGTACTCATACAACATGTTACTGGTATAAAGATTTAAAAGCTTATCGCTGTCACCTTCGTACCAGGTATCGTATTCGCGAAGTTTTTGTTGCTGGATCTGGTTAATGTTATTCACGTACATCAAATCTTCAGCAGCTGTATTCGGATTCTGATTAGTCTGGATCAATCCAAGGTAAGAGAAGGCTTTCTGTTTATAATAATCTAAGATATTAAGTATTGCTTTCTTTTCCATAATCGTACCTACTTTCTACTTCCTTAACAACTTTCTTATAAAAATCCTTGTTGTTATAATTTAAGGAATATTTATATTGATAAACTTTTTCAAAATCCTGTTCGGAACATCTATGCGAGAAGAATATCCCATCATCTTTTATCCCCTGCGCTTCAAGCTTACGCACGTACTCGTCTACTTTTAAAGAAAAAGGAATAGGCACACCCGCGTGTTTCCTAGCTATATCAAACAACTCATCACAGAACGTGGTGTTTCTTAATAGCCAGCCTACCTCGGGAATGTATGCTGCTAAATCTCTTAAATGATTAGCGCAACAGACAGAAACTTTAAACCCAATAACATCGGTCCAAAGAACAAAAGGAGAACGGGCATTGTGAACATTCGAACCAGAAGGCTTATAACAAAGCGCATAATTTCCAGTGGTGAACCTCAATGACCTGTCCTTGCGCATTATTCTTTTCCATGATACAGGAGTATCATCAACCGAAATAACTAGACGCGAAACCCAGGGAGAAACAGGAAAAATTTGGCCATCCCAGTCTTGTTCTTGTGCCTGCATTGCCTTTATTTTTGCCTTTATATCTTTCTTAGCACTTTGTTCTGCACTGAATTGATTAAACACATCTTGTAAACTCATAAAATAAATCCATTTTTAATTCATGCAAGCTTATATAGTGCCCTCGTCTTCGGGTTTGTCATCGACAATTTTGTCGTCTTCGCCTTCTTCATCCACGTTGCCAGAGAATACGATTTTTACGGTACTCTCTTTGGCTTTTTCCCAGACATATCTTTCCACCATGTCGGTAGCGCTTGTTACAGCTCTGTCTTCTGCATGTTGTCTCATAATGGATAAATACTTTCTATACGAAAACTCTCTGATTCTAGCGAAGGCCAAGTCCAAAGATAAGCCATAAGCATCCACACAGAAATGGTTTAAGTCACTACGAGATACATTAAAAATAACTTGGAGTTCCCTAATGCTAGCTCCAGTACCTACCATTTCTTCAAAATGTTCTACATTTAATTCGTATTCGTCTAATATGCTGCTCATAATATGCTGCTCATAACTTATCTCGCAGAAAACTTATAAGCAATTCTCATTCAGGTTCTCTGCAGATAAATTATAAACTATAATAATTTTCTTTTTCAACACTTTCCTCGTAAGGTACGCCTGTGTACTCGCAAATAACCTTCCTGCATTCTAACCAATCTGGTAGTGTATTGTACCCCTGTTGCTTCATTCGTTTGCACCATTCGACATTCGTTAACGCCCTTAGGTATGCTGTCTCAGTTACCTTGAATTTTTCTGTCCACGGTTTTTTGTTCTGTAACGTGTATCCAGGTTTCTTCCAACCACGAACACCGCGTTTGTATTGCTTCCCGGATTTTTTTGCCCCATGTCTCCTTCTGAGATCGCCCCTAGCTTTTGATTTAGCTTTTTCCAGAGTTTCCTCATTGAAATCGTAATCCTTGCGAATATCGTTCATCGGAAAATCTTCCAAGCACGTTCCCACATAAGTTTTGCCATTGAACCATAGCTTGAAAGTCTGTTTTTTTAGGCTGTATTTTAGTCTCGGTTTCATATAAAAAATATACCACACACCCCCTGCCATTTCAATAGGACCTATATTTTAGAATAAAATATCCAAAAAAATCAACACTATACACTAAAGTGTATGTATAGCGACACCTAAAAAACCATATTTTTTTCTATATTAAAAATTTACGATTTTTTCAGGATTCTGGCTAATAGTGAATATACCCCTATTAAAGACTATACATATAATAATATAATTATTATACCTTTTAAATTTTTACTGCATATATATTATCCTATAATATATATAACCCCTCTCCGATTAACGAACATTATTATAAAACTGTTATTATTATATAGATATAGTAATAATAATAACTGTTTTAGTAATAACATTCCCGATTTCATCGATTTTGCCTATACACTAATTTTCCCCGATTTTTGGGGTTCCTTTCTTTTCCTATTTTCTTTCCTTCTATGGTTTCCTTCTTCCCGCAAATAAAACATATTAAAACTAAATTAAAATAAATAAAAAAACCGTTTTCCCCGCACATCGCCTCGGAATGTATAGGGAATGTATAAAAAAACCACCCGATCTGAGTGACTGCAAACCGGGTGGCCAGCCAAGGAGGAAGCTGCATTAATATTATACCAGGAATTTATTTATTAGAATAACAATTATGATGATATCCATGGTATGTTTATGCTAAAAATTTATTTATTAGAATAACAATTATGATGATATCCATGAGCACGTTTACAATCATTCCGATTAGTGCGCCTTTTTCCGTTTTGCTGTCGCCGATATACATAGCGATTAGTGCGCCGAATATATTGAGAAACATGCCAAGGAAAAACCCAGCCGCTGCACTGGAAATTAGGTTTCTGCTATTTCCGGTTTTCATTTCAGTTTGTCCTCGATTACTCTGCGGCTGATAACCGGTTGTGCGATAAAATCTGATAAGTTATCGATTTTGCGTAAGTCTTGTTTTGTAAATTTAATAGCAGAAGGACTTGCATGCGAATAAAAAGCTATGGTTCCGTCTGTTTCGTCGACCATAATTTTATAAATGTATTTTCCCGTAGATTTTTCTTTTAGCTGATAATAAGTATAAGTTTTAATTTTTGGTGTTTTTTTCACTAATTTCATGTTTTGTTATTCCTTTCGATATTGTTCGTATTCCTGAATGTACTTTTTTGGCACTTTATACAGCGTTGTAAGCCCGTTATTGCTAGAATTGAATATGAATATGAACCCGCGAAAAACGCGCACACGTTTGCCTGTTTTGAATTCCTTCTTAATTAAAAAGTTTTGAAATGGGCCTGGGGGAAATTCGTTAACAAGCTGCCCCTTGCGGAAAGCGTTTTTCACATAGCGATCGGCACCGATTTTTTTCGTCACCCCGGCGCGTTGTTCCAAACGTTTTAAGGCATGCCCAGTTAAATGATATTTTTTTGACATAAATTATTTATATATGGATTTATATATGGATTTATATATGGATTTATATGGTAAATAACCAGTCTGCCCTAGACCAGCCGCCGTCCCAGTCGATACGTTTCACGATTTTACTGGCGATATCTGGTGGGAACTTAAACTCGATGGGATTATTTTCGCGGTCGACATATTGGCCGTCGGAATATTCGACATTAGGATTACCGAATACCGTTCCTGGATAAGAAATTCCGATATAGCCCCACTCGTTTTTATTAGAGATAATATAATCACATAATTCCTGAACGGTTACTGGTTTAATTGCCTCATAGATTGTGTGAGAACATTCGTCGCCACGAACTGGGCCGGAATAGGTTTTTTTAAAACATTCATGAAAATTTAACATAATTATTCGATTGCCTCCCCGAAAGCTGGATTGTATTGTTTTGATAAAACATAGCTGAGTCCTGGTTCATAATAGTAAATAACGTCTTTACTAGTAAATAAATGTAATTCCAATCCGACATAAGGTACGATTACCCCAGAACCAGAAGTAACACCGCCTTCCGGATCGTATTCCTTCCAGCCGTCGATATGATAGTATTTTTCACCAGTAATAGATGATTTCACATAAGCGTAATAATAAGTATAAGCACCAGTTTCCATACGGTTGCCGATAACTTTATAATTTTCGCAGCCAGTTGCTAATAATCCGGTTGCTAATAATAATCCTAAGGAAAGGATTTTAGTTTTTGTTAGCATAAATTTAGTCCTCTATATAGCACCAACTTTGTGGGGCTTTGGTTAATCTAAAGTTATTAAATATGTGTTCCTTTTTAATGTTATGTATCATAAACTCGTTCAACTCTTTTGGCTTATCAAAGATTTCTAAATCGCTGATGTGAGTGCCTTGAAACACTTTATCACCAACATAAATATGTAATTCTTCTAATGTAAGACACATATTTTTATTAACTACTTCTGCAAACGATTCATCACCCCAAGTTCCCTGGTCTTGGATATCATAGGTATAAACTTCATCACACCAGAACCTAGCAACCACTTTGCCATTGAGTGTATGTTCGTGAGAATAATCAACAGCACCTTTTGTGAATAATAAATATTTATCATAATCTTTTGGTTTTACTAATTGGTGGTTATCTTTTGTGCAATAGATATACACCCAACCAACATAATCTTTAGGAAATTTCTTTCTTATCTCAATAGTTTTCTCACCGTTTAAGATTTTTGCAATCCATTTGGGTTTAATGCTCATTAAAATTGCTTTCATAATTATTCTCTCCTTAAAGTTAAAAATAAATCTAAAATCATAAATGTAATTATAATAGTTATTATTACTCTACTTAAATCAGTCATACTTCTTCATCTTTGTTAATATAGAATACTAAAAATGACATAGTGTTAATTAGTACTTGCTCATTCCAGATACCGATTTTACCATTGATACCTTTGTGATTTTCATACCATTCATCAAAGTTTTTGTTTTTTCTTCCAAAGTTTAATAATTCTCCTTTGTAAACAAATCCCCTTAATTGGTAATTTTTTAATGCTTCTTCCACTGTCATAACAACACCTCTTTCAATAAATCAAATTCTTCTACGGTCATTGGATGAACATATGCTACATCTTCTGCAAATGGAGCATTATCTTGGCAAAATCTTTCAAAAAGTTCATAATCCCATTTATTCTCTAAACATATTTTAAAATCCTGAACATTAACTTCTTTCTCTTTAATAATCTCTAATGCTTTAAGTGCG
>Ga0326513_10002139_pt1 | contig 14679 bp, 14 predicted proteins | sample 2_2465_0518_D_FD_203654 | JGI IMG/M metagenome (GOLD analysis project Ga0326513, IMG submission 203654) | Bovine rumen microbial communities from UC Davis, California, United States - 2_2465_0518 | ecosystem: Host-associated > Mammals > Digestive system > Stomach > Rumen | place: USA...
CTATACGAAAATCTACATTTATTAACAAATCGGTTTTTAAAAACCATTTGGAAGAACAAGTGTTATCTATTGTATTTCCACTCTTTGATTTTAGTTAAACCCTTTTATTATTTAACTCGTTTAAAATTATATCGAAGGTATTTCGATAAGATTACTGAAATTATCGTATTCCTACAAAGGACCATATCTTAGGGATTATTAAATCATGAATCAGAATCTTAGTTTGTCACCAACCTTCGTTATCCTATACACAATTTTCTCTATCCTATTCAAATTTGACCGATATAAACGTGACCTCAACAAAAATTTTATTGGTGAGAATAATGTCAAAGAATACAAGGCCAAAACTACATGAAAATGCTTAACGGCTCTGAATAACAAGGCCTTTTTAACATCATCCAGTTTCGTTTTTGTTTCTGTTTCCGCCCCATACTTTAGTTCTAAATCTGCAACAATAATCATCCAATGATAAACAAAAATGAAATGGTCAACAAAAAGTCGACCTCGGGGATCTGGCAATGGAGGATTTGACAAAAGGCTGTCACATATAAATGCGAAACTACTTTGCATCTGATCCGCCTTCTGCGAAGAGGTATGAATGATAGACTCTGAATTGCATTCATACATATATGTCAACTCAGGAACTATTAAAATAGATGAGATACAAGAAACCAACCTGTAAGCCCAGGGAATATCTTCATAGATCACCCCAACATCAAACAGCAGATTGTGCTCATTAAACAATGAGTGCTTCACGAGTTTATTCCACGCATGATGATCTAGTTTTCTTGTCAATAACAATTCCCACATGAACCTTTTGTTATCAAGAAGCATCGGATGGTTTTCGTTGTGTGTCACTGGAGAATTGGTCAATGCATTTATTCCCAAGCAAAGTGAATTTCCCATAATCACATCCACTTTTGGATAGGCAACTGCAAAAGCGACATATCTCTTCAACGTATTTTCCAAAATATGATCATCAGAATCCAAATAGAACACATAATCACCCGTTGCTGCCATTGTGCCAGTATTGCGTGCCGCTGAAAGTCCTTTATTCACATCATGATGCAACACTTTAAAAGACACTTCGCTTCCTCGATAGTTTTCTATCATTTCTTGAACGATATCCATACTCTTATCGGGGGAGGCATCATCGACCAACACACATTCAATACTAAAGCCATTACAATCCTGATCGATTACGGATTGTAAACAACGATTTATATATTTTTCTACTTTATAAACTGGTATAATAACTGAAACTATCATTGTATAACTCCTGTATATAGTTTTTCCCAATCTTGCATAATGACAGACATCTTATATTTAGCGGCATCCTCACGGGCTTTGCGTCCCATCTCATATCGTTCCTCGTCATGAGTCATCAACCACTCCATCTTAGCTGCAAGGTCCATAACATCGCCATCACGTGCCAACAAACCCGTTATGCCATCAGCAATAATCTCACGAGGGCCATACGGGCAGTCCAATGCCACACAAGGGACACCACATGCCATGGCCTCAACTAAAACGAGCGGACGCGCCTCATGTTCTGAGCAGAGGACTAACATTTCACTACGCTTATATTCATCAAAAATGGCATTCGTCGGATTATGGATAATCACACGACCCTCCAGATGGCATTCGCTTATACAATGTTCAATCAACTCCTTCTCATTACCCTCTCCAAAGATATCAACATGCCAATGAGGATATCGATCTGCCAATTGGGAGAATGCAGTAACTAGACGATCGACACGTTTTTCGTGATTAAACCGTCCAACAAAGATGATACGTCCAGGATCTTTCGAAACATCATCGATGGCATTCGGATAGATAGTGACAGGATTCGGTATCACACACACATTGTCAAAATGTTGGCGCCAGCATCGAGCATCACTCTCAGTCAGAACAACCATCTTTGCACATTCGCCAAGATGCTTCAAGGTCTGCCAATGGAAATGTCGGATGATTCCTGCCATCAACTTATTTTCGGAAACACCGACTTTTCTCATGATATAATCATAAGCATTATGGAACTCCGCAATAACAGGAATTGGCGACACTGCACGAAGGACAGAAGATATCAATGTCTGCCAATCAGAAGCAAGCACGACCACATCAGGATGAAAATCTGATGCCAACTTACGCAATGACAATTCAAACTTATGTCTCAGCCGATAATAATGGTATAAACGAGTAAGAATTGAATATCTTGACAAGGTAAAGAAACGGCAATCCAGATCCTTATATTTGACTGACGGATGAAGTTCATATGGCAATGGATGTGCACCTTGTTCATATGAAACAAGCATCATTTGATGACCACCATGCTCAGACAGATAGTTAGCCTTATCAGTAAGCACCCGCTCCGCTCCACCAACAAGAGCGTAGGACCTATGTATAATCAGTATCTTCATCCCTTACCTGTTATTAATGACAGAATTAATCTTTTCTACAACACGCTCTGAAGCCTTTCCATCATCAAATATTTGGAGGGTTCCTAAGAATTCATCCAGCTCATGCTTATATTTGCTGACATCAAAACGACCAATATACTCTAGCAACTCCTCATTACTTTGGTTTATGCGAGTAGGCAGCTTGAAATATACAGGTTTTAACCCCCTGTTAGTCTTATAATCCTCTAAATCCGGAGCATAAAGTAATATTACCTTACGCATAATTGCCATATCATAAATGATAGTTGAATAATCTGTAATCAGTACATCAGAAATCAACAACAATTCTTGCATATCCGGATATAAAGTAACATCCGTAATATAGGACTTATTCTCAAACAGATTCTTATTCATCACATTAGGATGTAATCTGACTAAAATATGCCAATCATTGCCGAAATGCTCATCTAAATACGTTTTTAATCTATCCATATCAAGATTGTACACATCTTTTCTATGATCATCACGGAATGTAGGTGCATATAATACAAGCTTTTTTCCTGTAATCCCCAACTGAGCTTTAATTTTATCCTGATAATCCTGGGGCTTGTATAACATGTCATTCCTTGGTGAACCACACTCAAAGATTTCTCCATCATACCAAAAACAAGTCTGTATTTCCTGAGTCTGTATACTATTGCTCGACAGAAACAAATTGATAAGCTTTGAATCCGCCTTTGTTTCCTTCAGATAATAGGGTTTCAACTTATCTTGGGCATCAGCTTCAATGGCTTTAAATGCCATCGATCCATGCCAGGTCTGAATATAGAATTGACTACGTTTCTTGTGATAGGGAAGGGCAACTTTTACATTGGAAATGATAATTTTTGCTGTTGACAACTCGTAGGACGCATGAACAGATTGCATCTTGACTTTTCGTACTTCCGGAGGGAATTCCATACTCATATCAGCGACTAACCACACCAAATCATAAGGAAGTTTCTGACGGATGATTTCCTCTGCAATATATTTAGGACTATCACCATAGCCAAAACCATGAAAATTGTTCAGCACTATTTTATTGTGCTTAACTGGAAGCCATCTTAACAATTGACCACTAACCTTGTAATATTTACTCTGGACACGCCAGTATAAATGCTTTATATTCATTTCTTCTGTTTTGTTATACGTCCACTATTTAATTTATAATCGTAACTATGTCGACCCTCAGCCCGAAAATCTTCATGATACCTTCGAAGTACCTCCTGATAGACTGTGTCATACTGAGGAATGAACAAGTCATTTTTCTGTTCCATCTCAGATATAATACGTGTACCTAAATCCGTCAGTTGAGACAAGTCTGTTCCACCATTATTAAAGTTTGTGCCTTTAATCGAGCCTGGCGAAACATTGAGGATTCTATTAGAACTTCCTGCTTTCTCCAACTCCACATTCACGCTCTCAATGAAGATTTTCAATGCAGCCTTCGTTGCCCCATAGACAGAGAAGAAGGGACTGGACATAAACCCGGCTATGCTAACCATTACACCACAATAAAAGTCCTCTTTGCCCAGCAATTTGTCATAGAAATGCTTCACGATGCGAAGCACTGGAAGGGTATTGACATTAAAGTATGTGGATATCAAAGCCTCATCAATATCCTTAAACAGCGCCAGCCTCCCAAAACCTGCAGTAACAATAAGCGTATCAACATCTGAGAATGTATCAAATATCGAATAATTCGATGCTGTCAAATCGAACGGATGATAATCAATCTTTTCGGTCAAACAATACTCAGGGAAAGGAGCTTTGTCAACTATATATACTTTTTCGACATCCTCCCTACCTGATAATATTACAGCCATCGACAAGCCAATGCCACTGGAGCCACCTACAATCAACGCACGTTTCATATCTCCATCATGTTTTTACGTTCGATAAAGTCTTGCATAATCTGAGCCATCGTAATGCTATCTTCCTGACGGAGTCTGGCTGTTGTCAAACGATGGTTGAAAATACACGAAACAAATTCCTGGATTTCATAGCGCAGTCCTGCCCCATCCCACTTATAGAAAAATTTCTTATTCTGGTTCTGGTCCTCAAAACGGAATTCATAGTAATCCGTCAACCACCATGGCGCAGGTACATAAGCATAGCCTTTCGTGCCTGAGACTACCAAGCTGCCTTCGGTCTTAACCCCTAAACCGAGTTGGAATGAGCACACGCCATTAGGATAGCGCATGATTCCCCTTGTATAAACATCAATGCCATTGATCATCTTCGAATAGATATTGATATTCATATAATTTGTTCCCATCAACCGAAGAATGGGCAACAAAGGATAAGAGCCCAGCTCAAACATGGATCCACCAGCCTGTTCCGGATCCAATTCACGCGTAAACTTCTCTCCCCACAGTTTCGATTCTGAAGCACTAATATCTACCACATCGCCAATGACTCCACTTTTAATCATTGTAATCAGATGATTGAATGCTGGTGCATGAGCCGTTTTATTGGCTTCCATCAAAACTACATCATTTGTCTTTGCCAGTTCAAACAATTCCCTCGCTTCACCCACTTTAAGCACAAGGGGTGTTTCACAGAGAACATGTTTCTTCTGAAGGATGGCACGCTTACATAATTCATAATGAGACAGATGAGGCGTTGCAATATATACAGCTTGCACATTGCCTAACAAAGCATCATAAGATTCATAGACACGAGCTAATTTGTGTTTATAAGCAAAAGAATAAGCCTGACTATCATCTATATCATAAATACCATTAACCTTAACATAGCTCACGAAAGATGCTTCTGGAACAAAGCGCTGGGCGATACGTCCTGCTCCGACAACACCGATTTCAATATCCTTCTGAAGATCTTCTCGAAGCATCGTAGACGATATGCCTTCTGTACGTGGTAAATATACCACCTGACAAAACTCCTTCAGATAATCAAACTTACCCTCCCAATCTGAGCCGATGGCAAATATGTCTACATCATACTTTTGGATATCATCTATCTTTTGACCAACATAATCCTCAATAATGATTTTGTCAGCTATACCTGTTGCTTTAACTGCCTCTACACGCTCCAATACATTATTATGGACATTCAATTTCCCTCGTTCACGATCAAAGTTGTCATTAGTAACTCCTACGATCAGATAGTCACCCAATGCCTTAGCACGCTTCAATAGATTCAGATGACCTTGATGCAGTAAATCGTATGTTCCATATGTTATAACTGTTTTCATAATGCTCTTAACTTCAAATATGTATTCGGAATAAGTCTAAACATTAAAGAAACAATAATTTGTTTCATTCCATTAGAAAACCACAAATCAGGTACTCGTTTCTGCAAATCTTTGACAATCTCTCGCCTATGATCAAGAACGCTTTTATTATGAGAGATGCACCATAATTCGAAAGAGAAAGTAGAAAAAAGATTATCCTTCAAGCGTTGACGTTCCGCTGATGACAGTCCATCCATATCCTTTAATTGCCAGAGGCTCTCAACAACCTTATTCAAATCGAATGCCTTTTTGGTATTCATGGTAGAGGTTATGGAACTATGTCCCATTCGATACAAATACAGATCACAATAAGCCCTTACACATTTATTGGCCATCAAATAGCACCTTGGCGTGAACGGCATATCTTCATAACATATACCATGAATAAACTTCAAATTGTTCTGTTCCAGGAATTCCCTCCGGTACAATGTACGCCATACGTAATTCTGAGACGGGTCCAAATCTTCAAGAAACAACTCAGAACCCTTTTTTGTTTTATAATCTAATTCTCTGGACAGATCTGGACGATAAGATAGTATCCCATCATCAGACAATTTCAAGAAATCCGAAACGACCAGATCTGCCGAGGTTTCAATAGCTATCGGCAACAACTTCGATAAGCATCCCTCAACAATCAAATCATCAGAGTCCACAAAAAGAACATACTGGCCAGTTGCATACTTCATACCTGTATTACGGGCACCTGACAATCCTTGATTTTCCTGATCTATCCTTACCACATTCCGATGGTCCTGAATAAAATCTTTTATCTTATCAAAACTATTGTCCTGTGTACCATCATTAACCAGAATAACCTCAAATTCCTGATCGTCAAGCCCTTGCATGAACAGGCTCTCCACACAAGATCGTATGTAGGATTCCACATTATAGACAGGTACTATAATACTCAGTTTCAACATGACTCACTATTTCTTAAACTTCCATGGCATTAGAAGAACCTCAGCCTTCCGCACAAAGCGTTGACCGAACACCTTCACAAGAAATGCTCGGGTGCGATAATAAGCCTTTGCCTTTGGAGAGAACCATGAATTCTGATAATGATGGATAGCATAAGTATAAGGTGTAATCTCCACCTCACGAGAATCAAAGACCTTTGGCGAAAAGAAGGCGTCATTAAACTCCAAGACTTCTTTCTGCATATCAAGATGACGGATATTCCGGCTTTCCTCCAACGTCAGCACCCGTACAGGTTTGATTTGTTCAATCTGTTTGATCATGATATCCGGAACTGTCAAGATATCCAAACTTCCATCTTCCTTAATAAATGGACGATTATCATAATAATCCAAACAGGCCTTTATCCAGTCACATCCTTTTTCTGCTCCAATAATAGCAGCTTCAGGTGTTTGAGCTTTCTCTGCGCCCATAAAATATGGTAAGTCGAGCAAATCGTCAAAACTCTTCAGCACCTCCACATCTGAATCCAAGTATATACCACCCATATGATATAAAGCATAGAAGCGAATGTAATCTGCTGCAAAAGCATACTTCTTCTTTTCAAACGCCTGTTTGACCCATATTGAAGAATTCAAGTCAAAACGATTTGTATCCCATAGAACAATCTGATAGTCTGATAAATACTTTTTCCATGTTGCCAGACATTTGGCAATCTTAGGAGGATACGGATCACCACTCAACCAACAAAGATGTATTATTTTCGGTATCATATTATTTTTTTTCTTTATCATAAAGAATATGTTCAAAAAACTCTTTCCACTTTGGCATAATACGTTCTGCGGAAAATCTTTGAGAGGAAACGATTCCAGCTTGCCCCATTTTCTTTCTCATCGAAAGATCATCCATTAGTAGACATACTTTTTCTGCATAATCTTTAATATCACGTTTTTTAATCAAGAATCCATCCACACCATCAGTGATTATATCTGCAGGTCCATAAGGACAATCAAAAGCCACAACTGGCAATCCACAACTCATCGCTTCTGGAAGTACCAAACCAAATGGTTCAAATAGAGACGTTAGCAATAGCATTGAGCAACCCAAATATTTCTCGATCATATTGAGTGTTGGATTATGAATAATAATATTATCATTATTACATATTTTTGGCAAGAGTCGCTCTTGCTCTCCACCGTATCCACCATAAATATGCAAGACCCAATCCGGATGGACTTTCTGAACAATCGACCATATCTGCAACAAGGAAGAAATATCCTTCTGTTTGGAATAACGCCCTACAAAAATTACGGACTTGGCCTCACAATTACTATATAAACCGGTCTCATTAAGATGAACGATATTGGGAATTACGCATACATTTGAATTTATCTTAAGCCATTCTTTAGAATCACCTTTAGTTAATGCTACTACTTGGTCTGCATATTTTGCACTATAATTAAGATATAGTACCTTCAGCCTTGAGAATAGACCTGGATGGACAACGAATTGGGCTAAACACGATGAATGAGACTCAAAGACAAGAGGGATATTCCCTTTTGCTTTAACTATATTATTAGTCAAGTTGGAACGTATGGAAACAATAATATCTGGGGGTGATTCCAGAATTAAACATCTGAGTCTTTCTACAAAAAGACGATTTAGCTTTAGTTCCTTTATAATACGTCTAATTCCTTTAAAATGATATTGCTGATGAAAATTAATTCCTAAATCTTGATAAACAATATTCCGGTTTAAAGGATAATGTATAGGATGGTTCCCCTGATCAGCTGTTACAAGACAAATTTCATAACCATATTGCTCAGACAAATAATTCATCTTTTCAACAAGGACGCGTTCTATTCCGCCCCAGGTAGCCATAGCTGTATTTACATACAAAATTTTCATAATAATGGCTTAATTAAGTTTTCATCCCTATCCTCATAGTAGTCCTTTTTAAAGAAAATACGAGTTATCCCTTTTCCCTGTATTCTAGCATGCTGGACAAAGCTCTGCCAAAGAGACTGAGAACCAATAGTGCCATAACCCGTTACAGGACGTGCTTGGCGATTATACAGGAAAGCAATCTTACCATATGGTTTCAGCGACAGTGCCAAAGAGCCATCTTCGCCACGACGGATATCGGTACGAATCTTAACTTTACGGGCTAAATCGGTCTTAAAGGCAAATACCATTCCACGGACACAGAGTTCAGGGCGTTTGAAATGCTGAATGAATAAGAATGTATCACGCACTAATTCAAATAGGAATAAGCCAAAAGAGGAATGATTCTCATCTGGGAAGAAACTCCAGAAAGAGCTAATGCATGACACGTTAGGTCGTATCAGTTTAGACATCATCAAATCAACATAATGAGGCGGATAGAATGTATCTGCATCGATGCAAAAATGATATTTGCCATGCGAATTATCTAGTCCACATTGACGGGCAAAGCCTGGACTTTGCTTAGACTCATTGAAATAAGGAAGTCCAAGACGCTGATAAACCTCCTCTGTACGATCCTTAGAATTATTATTAACACCTAAGATTTCTATAGGATACTTTGTTTGGAGTTCACTTAAAGACCAAAGGCAGGCTACAAGTCTCCGTTCCTCGTTGTAGGCAATAACTACAATGGAAACAAGTGGGTCTCTACTTTGTTGAGCCACAAGTTTTGATTTTATTTCGTCAAGTATAGTACCGGACACCTCGTCATAAGGTTTCCCATAAATCGACAGATATTTATCATACCACTTTGACATGAATCAATCTATTTTTGTGTGCGAAGATACGCATTTTTCTTCACTTCACCAAATTTTAGATTAACTTTTTAGCTTTTCCAAGGCACCAGACTGTAAAAACGCACAAAAAGGCAGGTAATTTGCCTATTAAATACATGAAAAGGTTTTTTATCAGAGACTGTTGAAAAGAACAAATCTGACGAAAAGTAGCCGTATGTTTCATTATTTGTTTAATCTCTGAATTCAAAACATTCGGCACGATAAGATTTCCGAGTTTCAATATACGACAGGCTATATAGAAATCGGTCATAGTAACCAGGAAACAGCGATTTGGGTAATAGGATTTGGAAATAATATCAGGAGAACAATGCTTAAGATAATCAATTGTATGAACCGTCTGCATTATTTCTTCTTTTGAGATATTATCGCGTTGTTGATAGTGGGAAAGGGAATCCGGACGACAACGATATGAATATGTCACATCAGGCAAAAGAACTGCCCGCGACACAAGAGTCACCAAATCAAAAGTAAAGACCAAGTCTTCCCAATAATTGGAATTGAGAAAACGATGTCCATTAGTTCTTAACAAGGATGTTTTGACAATATAATTACAAGCTGAAGCTTGAACACCACCGTATTGACGATAGGCAAAAGAAGCCAATTGATCTGGTTCTGTAAACTGCATGAATGGATATTGATAGATGGTTTTTTTTCCATCCAATTCAATCTTTTCATAAGAGCCAAAAACAATCTCAGCATCATACTGACGAACATTTTGCATCAACAAAGCAATTGTGTTCTCTCTAATAATATCATCAGAATCCATAAAAAAAAGGTATTCGCCTTGAGCCTCATCAATTATCTGATTACGAGAAGCCGAAACGCCCTTATTCTGTAAATGTGAGATAATCCGTATATCTTTCCCCCTTGGATGGGATGAAATCATTTTATGAATAATTTCAATAGAATGATCATCACCGCCATCATCAATAACAAGAAATTCAACAGAAGGATAAGATTGTGATAGAGCAGACCATATCGACATTTGAATATAGGGTTCTGATTGATATACAGGAATACCTATTGTAACATCATATCTCATGTGTTTACGCTTAAATCGTCAAAGAGTTGTTTCCATTGCAATGCAATTGTATCAATATCATAATGACGAGAAACTTGATAAGCACTTTCGCCCATCTGTTGACGCAGATCCTCATCTTGCATCAACTGAATCATTTTTTCTGCAAGTTCGTTCGTATCAAACGGGCGAACTAAAAAGCCATTGGCACCATTAGAGATAATATTACGAGGACCATTCTCACAATCAAAAGATATTACAGGAACACCACATGACATCGCCTCAATAACAACAAGCCCAAAACCTTCAAAACGAGAAGGCAATACAAATACAGAACTATTAATATACTCTTCTTTGACATTCTGAAGGCTACCATACAAATGACAACGATTTTTATCAATTCCTAACTTTTGTATCATTTCATCATACGGTGTCCTTTCACCCATACCATAAATATCAAGGCACCAATCGCAACAAGACTTTTCCACTTTCGCCCATGCGTGCAACAACAAATCATTACCTTTCTCATAGGCGTACCTTCCTATACTTATGATACGCTTTGTGGAAAGGTTACTCAATCTGTCAATACGAAATGGCAACGGGTCAGGTATCAACGACAGATTATGAAGCTCTGGCCAATCAGCTCTTGCAGACTCTGTCAGCACAACCATTCTATCTAGTTTTTTCAGATGGCCGACAAGGTTTTTCATCCACAGATCTGCAAATATTGTCTTAATAAAATTTGAATGATTTGCATTAAATGTACGATAATTCGAACGATTTACATGCAATTCGCCAATCTTATGACTTCCGTCTTTAATGGAATTAATAAAATTAATCTCTCGTCTTAAAACACTTATCGTGAAATCCGGACGAATACGCAATAATTCCTTCGTGAGCATCTTTTTGTATTTATATTGTTTCAACAAATATAAACACATTTTCTTTACAAAGGACGCTCGCCACAATTCCTCAAAACCAAGACTCAGATTTATCACGTTCACCTTGGGGGAAAGAGGGAAAAAACACTCTCTACCATTTCCTTCCGTCAAGATTATGGTTACATTATAATCATAAACTTCCGCGAAATAGCTAGCCTTAACAGAAACTATCCGTTCAACTCCACCTGCAGAATAAATGGCAGGAGTGCAATATACTATTTTATATTTTTGAACTTTCATAAGAAGAATTGGCTTCTTTTGAATGCAAATATACAATTTTTATTTGAAAAACGCAAAAAAGCACTTAATTATTTGGAAGATAATAAAAAAATAGCTAACTTAGCGCACAAATATAGGACAAAGACAGATGAAAAAAGCATTGTTTCTTATATTCCATGGATTCAATCCTAATAATGGGATTAGTAAAAAAATCTCATATCAAGTAGATGCATTGAAAGCATGTGGGATGGAGGTTCATCTTTGTCATATGGATGAAATGACAACGAAACAGAGGATTGTTGACGGTTCAGTAATTGCTGATTATGGAAACGGGATATTAAGCAAAATCAAAAAAAGAATAGAATTCTCTTCTATTACCAGATATGCAAAAGAAAACGGTATTGAGTTTGTTTATATCCGTTCAAATCATAACGCAAATCCCTTTACCATCAAAATGGTAAAACAGATGAAAAAAGCAGGTTTGAAAGTGGTGATGGAAATCCCTACTTATCCATACGACTCTGAATATGAAGCACAAGGGATGAGCAGGCAGATTTTCCAAGACAAGTTATTCCGTCATCATTTAGCCAAATATCTGGATGCTATCGTAACGTTCTCAGATTACAAAGAAATATTCGGGAAAAGAACCATCCGGATTTCCAACGGGATTGACTTCGATAGCGTCAAGATCAAGACGACTATTAATGACACCTCGAAAGAACTCAACCTCATCGGGGTCGCCGAGATCCATGAGTGGCACGGGTTTGACCGTCTGGTGAAAGGACTTGCACAGTATTACTCCAAACCGCAAGATTATATTGTCAGATTCCATGTCGTCGGTTATTTCTTCTCTGCAGAAGGTGAAGCAGAATTTAAGAAGATTATCTCTGATAACAACATGGAGAATTATGTGGTTCTGCACGGGAAGAAACATGGCGATGAACTGGATAGTATCTTTAAACAGTGTGATTTCGGAGTTGGAAGTCTAGGACGTCATCGTGTGGGCATTCATCGAATCAAGACACTTAAGAACAGAGAATATGCCGCAAGGGGCATCCCATTCATCTATTCGGAAACAGACAGCGACTTTGACAATATGCCCTATGTCCTAAAGGCTCCTGCAGACGAGTCTGCTATTGATATTCAAGAAATAATTAATTTCCACAACAAGACAACCATGTCTCCACAGACAATTCGGAATTCTATTCAGAATCTGTCGTGGAGATGTCAGATGGAACGTGTGATAAAGGAGGTGGAGGAAATATGAAAAAGATTTGTTTCTTAATTGACAGCATATTCAGTATTGGTGGAGTACAACGGGTTACTGCAGTCATTGCCAAGGAATTAGCAAAGAATTACGATGTCGCCATCGTTACTTTTGACAAACAAGAGGCAATGGACACAAGCCTTTACGCACTGGACGAAGCAAAGATTAATTATCGCTTTTTTAAATACCCTCAAATTGGTTATATCAGAAACAAAATCTGCAAGGCTTATAGTGGCTTTTATCAAAAGTATCGTCCACAATCCAAATGGGCATCCGATTTATACGGCTATAGTTCTTTTCCATACCCATTAAGGAAAGCTCTCATTAACGAACTTCGCGCCGGAAAGTATGATGTCATCATTGGCGTACATGCGCCATTAGCCGGACGGTTAGCGACTATGAAGAAATCTCTCCCTGGAATTAAGACCATCGGATGGATTCATAACTCTTTTGAAGCTCTATTTGGAGACCAGTTTATCTATATTGGTTCATCAAGAAAGCGTCATTATGTATATCAATTCAAGAAACTGGACCGTGTGGTCTTACTATGCCAACATGACGCAGCATCATATTATCAATATGACAGGACATTCATACCTGCTGTTATCTATAATCCCCTGACCTTGCAACCAGGCAAGCCATCAGAAGGCCTTTCTAAACGATTCCTGGCAATAGGACGTTTTTCGAAAAGACATAAAGGTTTTGATTTACTCATTGAAGCCTTCAATCTCTTTGCGAAAGACAATCATGATTGGATCTTAGATATCGTTGGAGAAGGCCGAGAAGAAAAGATATATCGTGAATTAATTGAAAAATATGATTTAGGACAACGAATACGATTACATCCATTTACAAAATATGTTCAGGATTACTATTCTAAGGCACAAATCTATGTTTTAAGCTCTAGATGGGAAGGATTCGGACTTGTCTTGGTTGAGGCCATGGCACATGGGCTTCCTGTCGTATCGTCAGACTTACCCACCAGTAAGGAAATCATGGGCGATTTCGGACAATATTTCGAGAGTGGAAACATTGAAGACCTGGCACAGAAATTAGAAGAAGCCACTCATCTGGATTGGCAACAGAAATCCTTGGAAGCATTAGACATTGCTCAGAAATTTAACATAGAAACAATTATTGAACAATGGAAACAACTTATTGAAGAATAATACAAAGATAAAATGAATAACGAGGAAATCAGAGGCAGATTCAAGGAAAACCCGAAACTGAAGCGATGGGTAGACTGGTTGATAATGAACCAGGTTCAAACTCGTCCGAGATGGTATGTCCGGATGCTGGCTCCGCTGTACCAAAATAGAGGCCAGCACTCCAAGATCTACCGTTCTGTCAGGATGGACACCCCACCCTATCGTCGATTCTCACTGGGCAATTACAGTGTGATAGAATCCTTTAGTTGTATTAACAATGCCGTGGGAGACGTCATCATCGGTGACCATACCAGAATAGGTATGCATAATACGGTCATCGGACCTGTGACCATTGGCAGTCACGTCAACTTGGCACAAGGCATCACCATCACAGCCCTCAACCATAACTTTGAAGATAGAAATCAATATATTGACACACAGGGTGTTTCCACAAATCCCGTCATCATCGGTGATGACATATGGATTGGAGCCAATGCCGTTGTTTTGCCAGGAGTCAGCATTGGAAATCACTCCGTCGTAGCAGCTGGCGCAGTAGTAACCAAGGACGTGCCGGCACACTCTCTCGTGGCTGGTGTGCCCGCAAAAGTCATCAAAGAAATATGAGAATAGGTATCGAGGCTCAGAGAATTTTCAGAAAGAACAAGCACGGCATGGA
>Ga0326513_10002140_pt1 | contig 14665 bp, 30 predicted proteins | sample 2_2465_0518_D_FD_203654 | JGI IMG/M metagenome (GOLD analysis project Ga0326513, IMG submission 203654) | Bovine rumen microbial communities from UC Davis, California, United States - 2_2465_0518 | ecosystem: Host-associated > Mammals > Digestive system > Stomach > Rumen | place: USA...
ATTGCGCAACCGCAATGCTTGCAATACCTGTCATATACGCTGATTGTTCCAAGGCATTTTCCGCAAGCATAATACACAATCCCCCGCCCGTTTTCTCCGATCTCTGCGGGCGTTGGGATTTCCTTTGCCAACAGCCTTGCCGCCATTTCCTGCGCCCACGGGTCAACATCAACCGCCGTTTTGATATGGTCAATCAATGATTGCACAGGAACTTTCCCTTCGCTCATGATTTCGCCGCCTTTCCGCACGGTTGTACCTCATCGCAACGCCCGCCGTGATACTCGCACATTGGCACAAACAGCCCGTGAAATTCCGGCATGACCTTTTCCGCAAGGGCGCACATACGTTGCACAACCTCACGGGTTTCCGGGCTTGCTTTGGCGCACAACCGCTTGTTTGCAAGGTTCAGCAAAGCTTCTGCGTTCAGCGTCACCCGCATAGTGACCGGGGTGTCCTGCGGGGCTTTTGTGCGGTCATAGTTGGCTTGCCTGTCATTTCGTTGGCTTTGCACATAGGGTTGAAAACCAACGTGGTGACGCACCAAATGCACGGAAACCCAATAGGGGATATCCCGTATCACAAACGAGAACCGCAGTTCCCGAATTGGGCTGTGCCGTGCAACCAACAGCCGCCGTACGAAATCGGATGTTGGCATGGTCTTTGCGTCTTTGCCCATCGTGCCAACCGTGCATTGTTTCATCCAAAGCAGGTCATCCGCAACCGGGTATTTTCTCAATTCGATTTCCATCTTCATCCCCCTTTTCTGCCGGGTGCTTGTCCCGAAACTTGTGCCGCCTGTTTCCTTCGCAAAACGAACAACCGCCATGATTGCGGCAACTTCTGAAAATAGCCTTTGCCCCTGTGTACGGTTTGCGGTGTTCTTTGCCGTGCTTTATTGCCTTGTCAAGACTCATTCGCACAGCCCCTTTGCCCGCATCCATTGCCACACCTGCCACAACGCCCGCCCGTGGATAATGATTGTGTTGCGCTTTTCGTAGCAAATATCCGTTTGTATCTCTGCCAACGTGCGCCCGTTGATATAGTGTTCAATCAAAACCGTCTGTTGCACCTCATCCGGCACGCTGTCAATTGCGTCCATGATCTCCCGCAAAGCCGTTTGACATTCCCGCCGTTTGTCCTCAAGCATTGCGGTTGCGTCCATTGCGTTCACAACGGCGTTTGCCATCATTTCACCGCCGCCGCTTGTCTGCACGCATATTTCCTTCAGCGCAACCGTTGTGTTCGTTGCATCCTCAAAAGCCGCACGGATTGCACGCTCAAGGGCGGCGCACTTGGCTTTCAATCCCCTGTACCGCATCAAGTATGCCTTTGCCGGGTTCTGCTTGTGTTCAATCATCGTCTTTTCCTCTTCGCCCGCAACCGTGCTTGTACAATTGCGTTCGTCACATCTTCGTGCGCATACCTGCGGGCATTGGCAAGCGCACGCACCCGCACCCAATCTTGATATTCGGTGCAGGTGTCATGCGCATTGCCGCAACCACGCTTTTCGCACGTTTTACACGGGCATTCCATCAGAAGGGCAGGTCATCCGGTTCAACGGCTTCCATGCCGCTTTCCGGGTCAACCTGCGTGGCGGGCTGTGCGGGCGTTGCCGCTTCCGCACGGCTTGAAAGGAACTCCACATCTTCCGCAAGCACCTCAAGGCTTGCCCCGTGCTTGCCGTCCTTTTCCCATGTGCGCAAGCTAATGCGCCCCGTTACCGCAACTTTGCGCCCTTTGTCAAGGAATTTTGCGCAATTCTCACCAAGCCCCCGCCATGCGTTCACGTTGAAAAAGTCTGCGCCGGGTTCCGGGTTGTTCTTGGTCTTCGGTCTGTTTACCGCAACCGTAAACCCGCAAACGGGCGTGCCGTCCTGTGTGCTTCTCAATTCCGGGGCTTTGGTCAAGTTGCCAATAATCGTGATTTTGTTCATTTCTGCTTCTCTGCCTTTCTTTTCATGTCATCAATGTAACCAAGCAACAGTTTTACTTCCCAATCTCCAAGGCAAACCGTTTCGCCCCGCCCTGTCCTGCGCAACTTGCGCAATACCGCTTCCCGCCGCTGTTCCTCTTCCGTCATGATCTCACCCCCTTCTTGCTATCCGTTCAACAGCATCTTCCCATTGCAATTCCACCCCGGTTTTTTCATAAGCTTCATCCACAAGGTCGGTATCCTCAACGCAAAGCACGGTTTGTTTGTCAATCTCAATCAGCAGGTCAACCGCTTCGTCCGCATCCATGCCGTGCTTGTCAATCATCGTTATCAAAAATGCGGCGTAAATGGTATGAAATGCAAAATCCTCTGCAAACTTGCGCCCTTCCTGCGTTCCTTGCTCATACGCCTTTTGCACATCTGCTTCCGTGATACCGTTCCGGTAAAACTGCGCCCGCAACTGTTCAACCGGGGTCAGCGGTATTTCCATCAATGCCCGCCTGTCTGCCCGTTGCTTTGCCCGCCGCAATTCCCGGCTTGTCTTTGCCCGTTTTGCCATGCTCACACCTCCCGCACCCGGATGCCGTATTTGTACAACATCAACTTGCGCTTTATGATGTACTCTTTCGTCCGCACCCCTTTGGTATCTTCCACAACCTGCAACCCGTCTTCCGTGGTATACACGAAATCCGCAACATACTTGACCGGGCGTTCCACAACCTTGCCGCCAACCCTTTGGCTTGGTATCAACTCAAACGGCACTTGCATTTGCAGGTCAGTTATCACACCCGTCCGCAACAGCCAACGCAATTCTTGATACCTGCGGGCTTCCCGTTGGCTGTCAAACGTTTTCCCGTCCAATTCCCATTTTTTGTTCCTGTACTTGTTCACGCTCTTTGTACCCCCGGCACGTTGTCTTGCCTTTGCTCACGATATAGCCATAATGCACGCAATAGCACGATTCCTTGAAATGATCTTTTGCCCACTTGCAATCCCGGCAAAGAATCTGTTGCCCGTTATTCAATCAAAATGCCCCCTTTCAGCGTGTTTGCTGTTTGAATGGGTAAATACCCGCCAAACGGCGAACCCCGGCTGAAATGCCCCGAATTCGCCGCTTGGCGTGGGTGTTTACGCCATCAAGCGGAAGTTGTTGCGGGCGTTGCGCTCAACCGTCAACCTGTGCGCCCGTGACCGCTCATATACCCGGCTGAATACTCCTTCATCAGCGGGCAACAACTGATTGACCAAATCCCATTCGCTTGAAATCACGGTCGGTTTGTTCATGATGTACCGGGCGTTCAGTATGGTAAACGCTATTTTGACATCAGCTTCCGAAAACACCGGGTTGTCCGTGTACTTTTGCTTCAACAGGTCATCAATGTACAACACGGAAACGTTGATATAATCCGCAACAAGGTCTTCAAAGTCATCGTCATTGACGCTTGCTTTCAACTGTCTTGCCACATCAACCCATTGCATATACCGCACGCCAACATTGCGCTTCAGCACCTCACCGCAAACCGCTGTGCAAATGTGTGTTTTCCCGCTTCCGGGGTTGCCGCCAATGTACAACCACGGGCGGCGGGGGTTCTTCGGGTCTGCAAACAGGTCTTGCACATACTTTTTCCCCAATTCCTTCATCCGCTTTTGCAGGTCGGTTTTCACAACAAACGTGTCAAATGTTTGCAACTCAAGGGCGGCGGCAAGCCCGCTTTTGCGCAACCTGTCTTCAGCTTCACGGGCAAGGCGGCAAGCGCACTTTTGCACGGCACGCACGCCGGGTTGCGGTTCCACCTCTATCCAACCGCTGTCATGGCATTTTTCGCATTTATACACCGGAGTCAAGGAAGGAGTACTTTGACCGTGCGCCGCCATTATCTGCGCAATTACCGCTTGCAACCCGTCCATTGTTGTCCCCCCTTTCCCAAGTCCGCACAGCGGCTTTCCAATCTTTCATTGGTTGGTTGCCAACCCTCCAACCCTTTGCCGTGTAAAAGTCAACAAACCTTTGCGGGTCAACAGCGTTGCCACGCTCTTTGCAATATGCCTGTACTTGCTCAACGGTTGGGGGTGTGAACCGCCTTGGCGGTGTAATCTCTTTTTCTTTTTCTTTCTCTTTTTCTTTCTCTTTCTCTTTTGGCAAATTTGATTCCGTTTGTTCCGGTTTGTTGTTGTTTGTTATCGTTTGTTCCTCTTTGATAACGCCGGAAACGGGTTGTTGCGTTTTGCCTTGCCGTGCTTGCCGCCGCACATCAGATATTGCGGCGTTGCGGTCAACCTGCCCTTTGAGAAAGCGGAAAGCAATCTTGCATGACCCGCACAGCAGGTGTTCATATTCCCGCCCGCTTGCGTATGACACAACAGCGTCAATCAAATTGCCTTTTTCCTCTGCCGTAAGGTCTTGCGTAACATCAAGCCATTCAAAGAAAATCGGCACATACTCCCTTGCCATGCAATCAACCTTCCTTTTTCCCTGTGCCGCACAGTTCATCCACGATAAACGCCAACTTGTTTGAAATCAGTTTCAACAGGCTGTTTGTTTCCTCAAGCTTTTGCATCATGTAGTGCGTTGCTTGTATGGTCACATTTTGACGGTACTCCACAACCTGCTGTGCGGCGGGCTGTGCGGGCGTTGTCTGTGCCACTGTTTTTCCCGCTTCTTTTGCCTTGATTGCGGCAACACGCTTGTTTTCCAAATGCCTTTCGGCGTTCATGTGCTGATACTCTTCAAACGTTTCCGCTTTGGCAACCCAAAACGCTGTATTCGGTGATACCTGCATATATTCTGCCGCTTCCTTCTGCGTTGCACCGCCCCGCAAAAGGGTCTTGATTGCCTTGAACTGTCCTTCCGTCAGTTTGTTCCAATTTGCCATTGCCCTTGCATCCTTTCTTTACAAGTAGTTCTTGCCGAAAATCTTCATCCACTCTGTGTGGGAGTGCGCCTTTTCAAACGCCGTTTGCGCAACCTCTTGCAATTTGTGGTTCAACTCTGCGTTGTTGTGTACCCCGAACCGCCCTCTGTGGTGCGTGCTACACAGCCAACAGGTCAAGCCGTATCGGGTTGACAACCTGCGGTTTGCTGTGCCGTGCATAATGTGGTGCAATTCCAATTCCCATGCGCACCCACATACAAAGCACCTTTCCACCCGCAAGTCCTGCACAATACTGTCATTCATGCGGTAAAGCACCCCGGCACGCCGCCCGCAATCTTGTACCGGGCAAAGCGCACCTTTTCCCCGTACCTGTTGACGCTTTCAACGGTTTCCGTAACAACCGGGATGCCTTTGCGGCGCATATCGTTGACCCGTGCCGCAAGGCGGGTGATACCCATTTCAAATCCTTCCATTGGCGTTATTGACCCGTGCGCCTGTATGTGCGCAATAATGCGTTGCACCTGTGTCAACGTTTGCCCCACCTTTCCAACATCTGTTCTTGCTCTGCCTTGGATAGCGGTATAGGCAATTGCATTTGCTGTGCCTCATCCACCAACCAATCCAATAGCACCCGCATTTCCTCAACCGTGTACGTGCTTGTTCCGAAATACATATTGACCCGCTTGCGTCCGGGTGCGTCATCGTCAACAACTTCCAAGAACCAACCCGTGCCGTGCGATTCCCAACGCCGCCGCACATCGTCAAGGTTGAAAAGCGGGATGGGCGTTTGCCAATACACCCCAACCGCCTTGATTGCTTTGCGGTAAACCTCTTCTTTGCTCAACGGCGGGCGTATAGCCTTGCCAATGTCAGCGCACAAAGCCCAACAAAAGGCGTTCGCATCCTTTGACCGTGCCTTTGATTCCTTCTTGATCTCAACGGCAACGGGTTTGCCCTTTAAGCTGTCAAACCATTCCCCCGGCGGGGTGCGGGTGACAAATGACACAAGCCATTCGCCACCCGCAAGCGGGATTGCTTCACGAAGCTTTCCCGTCATCCTTCAGCACCGTACCTTTCGGGGTAAAGTTGGCATACATTGCGCCAATCAGATTTTCCGCTTCCTTCTGCGTGTACTCTGTCAGCGGCTTTGCCGGGGCAAGCTTGGCATCCGTCAACGCCTTCACCTGTGCTTTCCAAATGGCGTTATTCTCTGCCTTGCTGATCTCACGCACAACCCGCAATGCTTCCCGCTCTTTCGCAAGGTACTCAAGCACGGGGGAGACGGGTGCGGGAGGCGGGGTCTGCTGTGCCGTGGTTGGCGGTACGGTTGCCGCCTGTGTTACTTCTGCCTTTTGCTGTGCCGTTGACCTTGCCGCAATGCGCTCCTGTTGTGCCGCCCTTGGCGTTGCGGGTGTCTGTGCTTTGCTTATGACCTCATGCGTTTCCGCATCCGGGTCAACCATTTCTTCCGTAGGTATCATGAACAATTGGAAGCACGCATATTTCAGCGCAACCGACATTGCTTTATTGCTTGCCTTGTCACCGCTGTCCATGCCCTCACCAACAACCACGCATGACACGTTTGACCCGTCCGGCGCAAACAGGGTGTATTTGATTGTCAGAATGGAGTATTTCAAAACCGTCTGCGATTTCTGCCCGTTGTATTCCTTTTCCGAAATACGTTCTTCCCGTCTGTGGTCAAGGATTTCCGGGCAAATAAACAAACCAAGTTCAGCCATAACCGGGTTCAAGGCGTTGTATACCGCATCAATGCCCCGGAACTTGTAACCCTGCTGTGTGTTCTTGCTATCTTTTCCAATAGCCCCAATCTTGCGCATTGCTTGACCAATCAAGCCGTAAATCTTTCCTTCGCTCATCGTCTTATTCCCCCATAATTGCACGCAACAGGCTGTTTTCAGCCTTGCCCGCTCTGTCATCAAGAATCTTTGTCATAACTGCCGCAAGCTTCATCGCTTCGCTCACTTTTTCACCGCCCGCAAGCTTTGCCGCAATGCCAATAAGATTGTCATTCAGCACAACTTCTGCCATTGCTTTGCGGTCTGCGCAATCTGCAATCAGCGTGACATTCTGATAAAGTTCATCAACGTGAACTTCCTTTTCCGCTTTGGTTTCCGGGTCAATCTCTGTAATAACAACACGATAAAGCTTTTCCATAATCACACCTCCACGCTAAACTTCGCTTCCCGGTCTACAACCTCAATGCCGGGTACAATCTCTCCGTCCTCTGTCACAACATGACCTTCAAAAACTGCTGTTGCGTCTTTGAGTCCTGCCCAATCCAATTCTTCCTTGACCTTGACAAACTGCGCCATGCCGTTTGCCTTTGCCCAATCAATGACCGTTTTGTCATCCCGCTTGTATTCCGGGTTCTGCGTCTTCAAAACCAACTTGCCGCCGGGAAGCTTGTAGCTTTCCTGTGTCTTGGTCTTTTTGTGCGGCACGGTTGCAAAATACTCTGCAAGCATCCTTTCAAGGTTCATCGTGTCGAAGTCGGTCTGTTCCGTGATCTCCCGGATTTTGTCTTTGTACCACGCAACCCACGTGTCCCGGTCTGCCCGTGCTTCCTTGATCTTGCCCAAAGCCCATTCGGCTTTCGCATCTGTGTCAATGACAAACCCTTCGGCTTCAGCTTTCAGCAACTCGCTCATTTTTTACTTTCCTTTCTCTTGCCCCTGTGTTATAATCGGGGCGAATGTGATTGCCCTTGCATTCCCCCGCTTCGGCGGGGCTTTTTCATATCTGTACAAACCACGGGTATTCACCCCGCCTGTACCGCAACCAACGCCGGAAGCGTGCAAGCGGCGTTATACGCATTCCCCGCACCCGTCCTGCGGCGGGGTGCATCAACTGCCACAATTCCATCCGTCAAAACCTCCTTGCTTGTTCACGCACATCAATTTCCAAGTTCTCAACCGCTTCTTCAAGGGAAGTAATCCTGTACGTTTCCGGGCTGTCCTCAACCTCTGCGGCGGCTTGTTGCAGGAAATCTTCTGCCTGTTGCAATGCGTGCGCCGCTTTGGTCAGCAGGTCAACCGCCGCTTTGGCGTGTGGGTCTTCCTCGTTCAACTCTTCCCACGCCCTTGCGTCTGCCGCTTCCTTGATTGCGTCAACCTCTGCGCCTGTCATCTTTTCACCCCCTTTCGCAACAACTGCCGGGTTTCGCTTTCCGGGGGCAAGGTCTTGCGCCGTTCCCATGCCGCAACCGCTCTTTCCGTTACCATCAGCGGGGCTTCAAGGTGTTCCATGTCCCGCATATACTTCCGGGCGGTTGTTGGCTTGCATTGATACCGGGCGCATATGTCCTGCACCGAATAAAGTCTGTCCATGCTCAACCCGCTTCCTGTGTCATAAGGTCATCCACCAACACACCAAGTGCATCCGCAAGCCGCTTCAGCGTTTCCGCTTTGGGCGAAACTTCCCCGGTTTCAATCCGTGCGATTGTTACCCGGTGAACCCCGGAAGCTTCCGCAAGTTGCTCTTGCGTCATCCCCCGTGCTTGCCGTACCTGTGCCAACCGTGCTATAACCCGCACCCCCTTCCTGTAACATATATGGTACACCGGAAGTCATTGTAACACATAAGGTACAAACGTGCAACATAAATTTACCCGGTTTGCTATTTACATTCATATTACATTCTTGTAACATGGATGTTACAAACGAAAGGGGGCGTTGTTGTGCAGAATGATATTGGAAAACGGATTGCGGAGTTGCGCCGGGAACGGGGCATGAACCAAGAAGAACTTGCCGAACTTGCCATGTTGCACAGGGTAACCGTTGCGAAATACGAAACAGGGCAAATTGAACCGGGTGCGTTGGCAATCGGGCGCATTGCGGATGCTTTGGGCGTATCTGCGGACGAACTGCTGTGCCGGGTTGATAAACTGCCGCCCTTCATCAATATGGTCAAAGACGCTGTTCCCATTGTTGGGGATATAGCGTGCGGGAAGCCAATCACCGCCGAACAAAACATTGACGGGTATGCAGAACTGCCGGACGGCGTTGCCGCTGATTTTGCCTTGCGGTGCAACGGTGACAGCATGACCCCAACTTTCCAACCGGGGGACTTGGTGCTGATACGGCAACAACCCGAAGTGCAACAGGGGCAAATTGCCGCCGTTGGCATTGACGGGGAAGCAACCTTGAAACGGTTTTACAAGCACGGGGACGGAATCGTGTTGGTTGCGGACAATCCTGCATACCCGCCGCAAGTGTACCCGGCGGGAACGGATGTACGGGTGTACGGGTTGGCGGTTGGATTCGTGCGGGTTTGGTAACCGTTTTTCGGGGCGAAATTCGCATATGCCCTTTATTCGCATTTTTCGGGGGTTTCAGCCGCTTCAGCTTTTGAATGGATAAATACTCATTCAAACTTTGAGAGGCGGTTTCTGTGGAAAACCTTGGTAATGAATCCAACCATATTCTGCATATTCAATGCTACATGGCTTGAATGGTATGTAGCGCAACCGCAACAAACATTCAGCCTGTGGAAAACTTGAAGGGGCGCAAAATGCCACGGGAAAAGAAGCAGAAATTGAAAAAACGCCCGGACGGGCGGTATGCGTGCAGGTATCACAACCAATGGTTCTATTCGTATGACCCGGATGATTGTCTGCGGCAACGGGAAGAGTTCAAAGCGGCTGAAAAGCGGGGGCGGGTTGCGGTGTACTTTGTCAGCGGGTACGCTGAAAAATGGTTGGAACGCTCCCGCCCGGATGTTGTGCCAAGCACAATGACGGGGTTGCGCACCCACCTTGCCAACCTAACGGATGCGGTTGGCAACCTGCCGTTGTCGGATGTAAAGCCTTCGGACATCAAGGGCATTTTCTCAACCCGTTACAAAGGGCTTTCCAATTCATATATCAAGGCGGCAAAGCAACTTTATTGCGCCATGTTTGATTCAGCGGTTGCGGATGGGTTGATCTTGTCAAACCCCGCACGTGACCGCACGGCAAAGCCGCACAAAGGCACAACGGGCGGGCATAGGTCAATCACGGCACAGGAAAGGGAATGGATAGAAACGCTCTGCACAGAACACAGGGCGTACCCGGTTGTTATGGCAATGTTATATGCCGGGTTGCGCCCGCAAGAAGCAAAGGCGTTGGATATTGACAAGGATGTTGATTTCAAGCGGGAAACAATAACCGTTCGTGAAACAGCCCACACAGACCCAGAAAACGGGCAGAAATACGCCTTTACAGACAAAGGGAAGACAGACAAAGCAAACAGGTCAATCCCGCTGTTGCCCCCGCTGAAAGCCGTCTTGCAAGGGCGCACAGGGCGTTTGATAGCATCGGCGCACGGGCAACCCGTAACGAAGACAACGTGGCGGGTTGTATGGCGTTCGTATGTGTCAAGCATGGAAAAGGCAATCAACGGCATTGACCGCCGTTGGTATGGGCGCACAAAGGCACACAAGGCAATCATTGCCGCCGGGGGCACGTTGCCGCCGTGGGTATCGTTTACGGTCAAGCCCTATGACCTGCGGCACAGCTTTGCAACCATGCTTCGGGATATGCAACCGCCCGTTGAATTGCATACCGTTATAAAATGGATGGGACACACGGACGCAACAATGATTTTGCACATATATGACAGCGTGACAGACAGCCGTGACGCACAGGAAGCCGAACGGGTAAAACAGGCGTTTCGTTGTCAAAATGGTAGTCAGTAAAAATTCTCGCAACCTGCAACCATTGTGATTCCTGCATTTGTGGCACATAGACACAGCCGCTTCATACCCGGAGTGTCATAGGTTCGAGTCCTATTTGAGCCACACAACAAAACCCCTTGCCACAAAAGGCAAGGGGTCATTTTCGTATATCCGTGCTTGCACAAAAAGTGCTATTTTCATGCAATTATGATTGCGGTTTGGTAGTCAAGACGGTAGTCAGAAACAATCCGCAAAACCGATGTGTCTATCCTGCATCCACTCTTTGACAGCGCACACAACGGAAAAGAAATTTTGATACCGTGCAACCTGCTTCAGCTTCCAACCGCCGTCATACCATTTCAAATACAGGTGAAACGGGTTTGTTGCTTGCTCATAATGCACCACGCACACAACATTGAATCCTTCAACCTCAATGTCAAGAACCTTGTGTGTTTTCTGCTTCAATCCTGCCGCCATACCTCACACCCCCATTTCTGCAACTTGGTCAAACGTAAACCAAAACGCTTTCCGTTGGTAGCAATTGCCGCCAACCTCTTCCCCGGTTTCCTCATCCTTGCGCCCCTTCCATTTCCAAATCGGAAAGGTTGCCTTGGCGTGTTCGCCCTTCTTGACGGTGTACCCAAGTTCCTTCCACCCGTTGAAGGTGTGGATTGGTTCGGGTTCGGGTATCTCAACTTTTGACCCGTCCGGCATTTCCTGCACCAACACCCGCCCGGTTGTTTTCAGCACGCCCGCTTCCATCAAGCGGATTGATTCGGTCAAAATGATCTGCGCATTCGTGATTGCCATTTTCATTCTCCTTTCTGCCGCCAATCGTAGCGGTACACGGTCACATACTTATTCGGGGCGGTGTACCCCTTCGGGAAGCCCATATCCTTTTCCAACTGCCGTGCGGTCATGCGCATACACACCCGGAAATTCGGGTCTTCTGCCTTTTCGGCTTTTTCCCACGCCGTCCGTTCTTCCTGTGTTTCAAAACCCTTCCACCAACGTGCCATATGATTGCCCTTTCTGCCGGGTACAATGCCCCCGGCGTGGCTTGTCTGTCATCAGTAAAGGAAATATGCCGCTTCCTTCATCCACGGGCGTTCCTGCCGCAAAATTGTGGCAATACTGCGGTCAATGCGCTTTGCCTTGGCTTTGTCCTCTGTCTGCGCCTTTTTGTGCGCTAACACGTTCAGCCTGTTGCATACCGCAATGCGGCGTTCGGTTTCTTCCGTGGTGCATCCCATCTGCTTGAAAGTCATTTTGCCGCACCTGCCTTTCTCATGCTCTCCCGCCAAGCGTCAAGCTTGGCTTTGTTCTCCCGTTCAATTTCGATGTGTACCCGGATTTTCTCTTTGATGCTCATTGCCCTTGCACCTTTCCTTTCTCCAACGCTTTGGCGTTGGCATCCGGGGGCGGCGTGCGTCCCCGGTTGTCAGCGTCAACGCCTGTGTTCCCAATCAACGGGCAAGTCATATTGCGCCGCAAATTCCTCAACCGCTGTGCGGTCTTCCTCTGTGTATAACTGCGTCAGTTTGACAACATCACAATCCGTGTACGCAACCGCAATGCCGAAACGCCTGTCAATCAAATAGCTGTCAAACCGCCCCCGGTCTTCTTCTCTGTACCTGCTGTTCATAATCGCACCGCCTTTCATGCAACCCACTTGACCCGGTTCAAAACTGTCTGATTCACGTTGTTGTACTCTTCGTGTGCCTTGATCGTGCCTTTTATCGTCACCCGTGCGCCCTCTTCCGGGTGTTCGTAATCATACCAACCGTGTTTTTCATCGTCCCGGAAGTGACCTTTTTCGGTGTATACCTTGCGCCGCAACCCGCCAACCGTCTTCCAAACAAGCGTGCAATTGTCATCCGTCTTGAAAACGTACCCGGTCACAATGTCGGTTGACCACGGCGCACCAAAGCGGGGAACCTCATAGGTGAAAGTCCGCTCAAGCGTCACGGTCATTTCGATTTTGTCACCAACCGTGCCAATAAAATGCCCCCGGTTGCGCTCAATCTCTTCCAGCCGGATGCGCTCACGCTCTGCACGCTCTGCCGCTTCCTTTGCCCGCTGTTCAGCCCACGCCTTTTCACGCTCTGCCCGCTCTGCTTCCCATTTGGCTTGATTTGCCGCCTTGCGCTTTGCGTTTGCGGCATCAAGCTTTGCCCTGTATTCGGGGGTGTACTCTTTGACAATCTCCCACACATAACCCGCCCCGCCGCACTTGAAGCACGTTCCGGCGTACATCGGTCTTCCGTTGATTGTGCCGCCCCAAGTGTACACGCCCGAACCGTTGCAACAACGGTCACACATAACCCGTGTGTTCCAATACTTTGTCCCGTTCCTGTCCGTCTTGACCAACTGCCGCTTTTCCATTGCCCTTGCTCCTTTCTTCAACACCCTTGGCGTTGACTACAACGGGCGGCGTGCGCCCGCTGTCTGTCAGCGTCAATAAGTGACCCGGATTTGATACTGTGGTTTCATGTACGATGCTTCTTTTATAATCTCAACCTGTACGGTCTTGATGTTGTATGCAACGCACCACGCAACAAACGGTTCAGATGCTAACACCTGCGGGGCAAGTTCCTTCCCGAAATCCGCACGCCCGCAATTGATTGTTGCCGTTCCTTTGCGCATCTGCTGTGCGGTCATCATTGCTTTCGGATATTCGCCGTGGTACTTGCTCCCGTCCCGGAACGCCTTTACTGCCTTTTGAAAGTCCTTTTTCATGTCTGCCATTGTTTTTGCCCTTCCTTTCTCAATCAGTTACCAACCCATTTCGTCATCCGTGGTTTCCTTGTAAAGCCGGAAAATCTGCCGTGCCTTGGTCTTGGTGATTTCACCAAATTCCTTCACATAATCGTCAAACGTGCGCTTGTCCCAACACTCAAACACCCCGTCCCCACCCTTGGCGTAATTCTGCCGTGCGTACTCCATCAGTTCATCAAATGTCATTGCCTTTGCCATTGCTCTTGCCCTTCCTTTCTGTCCGGCGGTTCAGCCGCCCCCGCCGGGGGCATATCCCCCGGGAACTGTATTGTAGCACATACGCTACAAAAGAACAAGGGAGAAATAGCAAAAAGAATACATTTCTTCATTATAAAGGCATAAAAAAAGAACCCCCGGCGTGAACCGGGGGCGGGTTTTACTTGATTTTCTGCAAAAAGTAAACAGCAACAGCGGCGGGAATCGTTGATTTTCCTTGATTCCTTTATTTGCCTGTTACTTGATTATTTGCAGAAAGTAAACACTTTATTCCTTGGCGGCTTTCGGTGCTTCGGGGATGCCTGTGGACAGGGCAAGAAGGATGGCAATAATGAAGCCAAGCCCGCCCGCCGAAAGGGCGGCAAGCCAATCAACATCCTTCAGCACAATTGCACCCGTGCCAATGTACGCAAGCATACTTTCGGCAAAGGTACGGATTGCCCGCACAAGGGTTGCTTTCCAAAACTCCCAAGTGAACAAACCTGCATCATCCTTTCTGCATATCGTCAAGGCGTTTGTGTGCGCTCTTGACGCTTGCTTCAACTTCAACAACTTTGGTTTTTAGGTCGGTAACATCTTTTTGAATTGCCCTGTTTTCAAGCTTGATTTCGTCAATGCTTTGCCGGATATAACGCACATCGGCTGTCATGGTCGCACGCTCTGTTGCGGATGCGCTTGTGTCTTGCGTTTGCGTGCGGCGAAATGACAGGGCGGTAAACAACAGCGCACAGAACGCAATCACAATGGAAATTATTGCTTCGGTTGCCATACGGTCACCCCCTTTCTTCTGTCATGATCGAACCGGGGTATTGCGAACATAACGCATCCGCTTGCGATTTGGACAAGTGCGGAATTGTGACCGTATATTTGACAACGGGTTCAGCGGCATCCAAAGCCGCCCACGTTTTTTGACCAATCACGCCGTCCACGGTCAAGCCGTGGTCATGTTGGAAGGAACGCACCGCCTGTTCGGTTGCCGTACCGAATTGACCGTCTGCGCCATACGTGCCGCAATCGTAACCTTTCTGAATCAACTGTGTTTGCGCAAGGGTGACATATTCGCCCATTGACCCACGCCGCAACGTTGGCTTTGTTGGCGGGGTTGGCGTTGGTGTAGGGGACGGGGGAACAGTTCCGTCAATGCACACAGGCACACCCCAATGCGTCCATTTCTTGTTCCGGGTTGTAAAGT
>Ga0326513_10002143_pt1 | contig 14651 bp, 20 predicted proteins | sample 2_2465_0518_D_FD_203654 | JGI IMG/M metagenome (GOLD analysis project Ga0326513, IMG submission 203654) | Bovine rumen microbial communities from UC Davis, California, United States - 2_2465_0518 | ecosystem: Host-associated > Mammals > Digestive system > Stomach > Rumen | place: USA...
CACGATTTAGTATGTGATAAACTTAGAAATATTGCTAAAGAATACCATGTACCATTATCATTTAATTACTATTCTGAATTATTTGGTGATCAAAGTCCTTATATTATTAACGCTTCATTTATTGGTATAGAAGGTGAATCATTAATGTCTAGCTTAATGAATGACTGTATTAGTACAGGATCTGCATGTAATTCATCTGAATTAAAAACATCTCACGTTTTAACTGGATTGGGTATTAAAAAATTAAATGCTAATTGTGCTTTTAGAATATCTTTATCTGCAGAAGTAAATGAAGAAGAATTAATTGATTTTTTAGATAACAGATTTAAACCAGCAATTAGATTTTTATCAAGAATGCGTACAAGACATGGAGAAGAATAATGACTATTGAAGATTTAAGAAAAATGAATGAAGAAGGTAAGTTTCCACAGAAATTTACTGAAGAAGAATTACAAAAGATTCTTGAAGTAGAAAACGCAGGTGCTTGTGGAATTGGATGTCCTTTATATTCTTACGAAAATCCACAACAAGAAAAAGAATTGAGAAAACCTACTGGATTAAATAGTTATTCTGCACTGGTAAGAAAAGAAGCAATGAATCAAGATTATTGTAATATAGATGAAGATGGTAATTTTATATTTACTGAAGATATGCCTAATGTTTATCTTGGTGACTTTGGAAGTCTTACAACGTGTGGAGATGAAATGCAAGTTTGGATTAAAGTAGGAAAAGATCAAGATAATGATGACTATATTGAAGATTTAAGATATTTATGTAGTGGTTGTTATGGTGCTTTATCTTCAGCTAGTGTTGGAGCAAGATTAATTAAAGGTATGAAAGTAAAAAATTTAAATGTGAAAGATATTCATGACAAAACACAAGAAATCTTGAATTTACCTAAGATTAAAGAACATTGTTCTACATATTTTATAAATGCTACCTTAAAAGCATTGGAAAAATTTAAAAACTAATTTAAAAATTCAATATATTCTAAATATTATAACTTAAGGAGTTAAATATATGGCTAAAGTTGAAAAAACACAGTTAGATAAGGATTTAGATGCTGCATTAGCTTTAATCCATAAGCAATTTGGTGATGATTCTATGCTAACTTTTGATGATACTACAGCAATTAAAAAAATTGATACAGTATCTACAGGATCGCTTAATTTAGACGTAGCATTAGGAGTTGGTGGTTTACCAATGGGTAGAATTAATACTATTTATGGTGAATCTTCATCTGGTAAATCTACAATTGCTTTACAATTGGTTGCAAATGCACAAAAACAAGGCTATTTATGTGCTTATTTAGATTCAGAACATGCTGTTGATCTTGGATATGCACAAGCACTTGGTGTAGATCTAAAACATTTATTGTTTGCTCAGCCTGATGATGGTGTTGCATGTTTTCAAATAGCTGAAGCTTTATTAAAACAAGGCTTAGTTAAAGTTATTGTATTTGACTCTGTTTCTACTATGATTTCAATGCAAGAACGTGAAGGTGAAATGGGTGATAACTTCATTGGTCGTCAAGCTAAAATGATGTCTGATGGCTTAAAGCGTATTACTCCATTGGCTTATAATGCTGGTTGTATGTGTTTCTTTATATCGCAAACTCGTAAAAATATTGGTGTAATGTATGGTGATACAGATGTTATGTCTGGTGGTGAAGCATTAAAATTCTATTCAACTGTTATTATGAAGATTTGGAAAAAACAATCTCCAACAACAGAAAAGATTAATGGTGAAGAAGTTGCTACATCTGTTGAAACCACAGTTAAAGTAGTTAAAAATAAAGTTGCTCCACCTTTCCGTACTGCTAAATTTATTATTAGATATGGTAAAGGCGTATCTCAGGAAGAAGAAGTATTTGATCTTGCTGTAAAATTTGGTATCTTAGAAAAAGCTGGAGCTTGGGTACGTTATAAAGGCGAAAATATAGCTCAAGGTAAAGAAAAAGCTATGATCTGGTTAAAAGAAGATCCAGAACGTATGCAACACTTTAAAGAAACTGTTTTATCTTATGTAACTGGTAAAAATGTTGAAATGGTTGGTGAAGTTGAAGATGATACAGAAGTTACTACAGATGAACACGGTGTTGATTTAGAAGATATTGTTAATTCAGAAGATCCATATAAAGAAGCACTAAATCAATTTGGTTTGGAAGATTCTACTGAAGAAACGGAAAATTCTGAGTTTAATTCTTAAAAATAATGTGTATTCTATTTAATGTAACAATCAAAAAAGGAGTCTCTAATGTCATTGTTTACACGCACTAAGTATATTACATTGACTCGTCGTAATACAGATATTGTATTACCAGAAGATGTTTATACAAAATTAGAAAAGAAAGGTTATAAAGTATCTTTAGTTAAACATGGTAATTCAAGTACTGTTCAGTTAACAAAAGATAATAAATATATTAGTACTTTAAAATCTTTCATGAAAGTAGTTGGATTTAAAAATGGTAATCCTTGTGACTTTCATAAATCTAATGTAATTAAATAAGGAGTATGCTTATGGCAGATGCATTAGATAAAGCAGAATTGCTTAAATATGTAGAAAGAATCGAAGCCTATGATGATACGATTGCAGATGCTAATGCAAGTAAAAAAGAAATCTTAGCAGAAGCGGTTGCAGCTGGTTTTAGTAAGAAAGGTGTTAATTTCGTAGTAAAACAGCGTAAAAAAGATCGTGATCAAAGAGCTGAAGAAAAAGAATTATTTGAAGCATATGAAAAAGCAGCTGGCTTATAAAATAATGTAAAAATAGAACATCGAGTAGTAAATTATTCGATGTTCTATTAAAAAGAATCTTGTGGAGAGATCAATGAAGGATTGCCCATTTATTGAACGAAATATTAAAGAATATGAATCTGAATTAGGTCCTAAACTTATATTAGTGGCCGAAAAACCTCTACCTTCAGATAAAACTGAGATATTTGATTCAATAACAGCTTTACCTTATTTGACTGAAGTTTTTAAAAGTCATTTTAAATCTTTAGAAACTCATATTACATATGTAGAAGATCCTGCTGACAAAGTAGATTTTGCCAGAGAGATGCTTTTTAATATATTAGTACATTATGTTAAAAGAGGAACTTTAGATCCAACGCGTTTAGTTATTGGTTTTATTGGTCAAGCGGCTTTTGATGCTTTTGAAAAAACATATTTGGCCCATCCCGATATGAAAAATCTAAATTTATATGTAAATAAACAAAAGCATGTAATTAAGCCAACAATAAGCTGGTTAAACGAATTGGTTAATAATAAAGATGTATTGATTCCTTATGTTATTTTACCTGAGGTAGATGGTAACATTTTAGAAATTAAAAATATCTTGGATAATGTATCATTTGTAGATAGTTTACCTGATTCTCCATATTGTGATACAAATCAAATTATTACTAAATTGCAGTTTATATTAGATGGTTATAAAGAAGGTATAATTCCATATTTTACATTTAATGGAAAAATAAACAGTGCTGTAAATAAAATTGAATATTTTAGTATTTATGATGATTATACAAAAGTAAGTCTTAGATATTGTCCGCATGATGATATATGTAAAGATGATACAGAAGAATTAAAGTTAAAGTTTTATAAAATATTAAAAGATGTTTTAACTTATGTTCCTGTAACCGGTGATAATATTCAAGACTTGGTTAATTTATTTGGATTTAAAGATCAAATTAAAATTGCAACAGAAGATGATTTAATAAATGCTGATCCTGCATCTTCTATGAAGTTTGAAATAGTTGGAGATCCAAATGGTACACCTTCTGAATGGTATCATAAATGGCGCAATGAAGTATTTCCAGCTTTAGGTTTAGGAAAGAAAGAAATTGAAAGAGAAGGATATAAAGATAAAGAAAAGTATGAATGGATATACGATATTGAAGTATTCCAAGAGGATTGGTTATTTGTTGCTAAAACATTAGATGGTAAAAATAGATTAATCTGTTGGAATGATCCAGGTCAATTAAGAGAATGGATTAAAAATAAAATTTTAATTGGATTTAATAACGCTGCATACGACGATGTTGTTATTAGACATGCTATAATGTATCCATTCTTTAAAGATCAATCTAATACAGTTAAAAAATATTCAGATGCTTTAATTTTACATGGTGCTAAACCTGCTTATCCTGAAAGTATACCAGGTGCACCAGATAATCCAAACTTTTTATCATGGGATATTAGTTTTCACGGTCCATTTGATATTCGTCGTAATTCTTTGAAAAAACTTACAATGTCTACATTAAATAAGCGTAATTACGATTCTAGTGTTCCATTTGATATAACAAGAAAATTAACACCAAAAGAAAGATTAGATGTCGAAAAGTACTGTGAAATGGACGTTGATAATACTTTAGCATTATTCTTACCAGATCCAGAAAATCCAAAGCGTACTTTTGCAAGAGATTCTTATGATATTCGTTGGAATATGATTGTTGAATATAAAATGAAAGCAAAAACACTTATTAATAAGTCATCATCTTTTGCTGGTAAGTTACTATGTGGTGAAGATGCTAAACCTGATTTATCTAATAAATGTAAAAAAGTAAATGGTAGAGACGAATATTATTCTATACCTGAGATGGCAATAAAAGAATTGTCTAATGATCCAATTGGTAAACCATTGTTACAATTTTATTTAGATAATCAAACAAATCCAGATTATATTAAAGAAAAATATGAATTGCAATTAGGTGGTTTAGATGAAGGACATAAATATCAGTTTGGTTTTGGTGGATTACACCAAGCTTTGATTGGATATAGAAGTAAAGATCTTGTAAATATGGACGTGGCTTCGTTGTATCCATCTTTATTAGTAGAATATGGATTGATGTCTAGAGGAGCTTCTAAAAATCCTAAATCTTATGAAGAAGTGTATCATACACGTTTAAAAGCTAAGAAAGAAAAGAAAGAGCTTCTTAATCAAGGTCTTAAATTAATTCTTAATGGTGCTATTGGTGCTATGTTATCAGAATTTAATCCATTATTTGATACATGGTCTAATTCATCTATTTGTGTACATGGACAATTATTATTATTTATCCTTGTAAAAAGATTATATGATGCGGGATTTAATATTATTCAAACAAACACTGATGGTATTATGATTGAACGCCAAGCTGATGTTGATTTTATGCCCATTGCTGAAAAATGGATGCAAGAAACAAGATTAGTATTGGAATTTGATGAAATTGATACATTAGCACAAAATAATGTTAATAACTATTATTGTAAATTTACTAACGGAAAAGTAAAATCTAAAGGTTTCTATTTATCAAATGAAAAGTTTGGTAAAGCTACATCTAAAATCTTATGTAATATGGTAACAGATCAACCTTTATTAGATGGTGTTGAGCCTAGAGATTTTGTTATCTTTAAAAAGCATGCCATTGGTGAAATTTATGATGGTATTACTCATCAAAAACTAGAAGGTCGTAGTTTAGCTTTTGTTGCTGGATATGAATCTGATCCAAGAACACAATCTTATTATAGCCGTAGTAAAAATGCTAAAAAAGTAGCTAGAAAAGATGAAAACGGAGAAGAAATAAAAGATAAAAATGGTGAAACTGTATATGATATAGTTCATACAGAAAGTAAAATTACAGGTTTTAATGACCATATGTTATTAGTAGATGATATTAATACATTAACTATGGAAGAAATCAATACTAATCAATATATTGCATTTGCTAGAAATCTTTTGAATCAAGCAGATGATTTTGGTCCATATTTTAATGAGAACTTTGAAAAACTAGAAGAACCTGCCATGTTCCAAGCTTTAAATGCATTTAAAGATAACACAGCAGAAAATCCTACTAATAATAATGTATATTGTCAGAATTTCTTATTTGAATGTGATGATTTAACTAAAGAAGAACAAGAAGAAATAATAGAACGAAATAAAAACGTTTTATATCGTGTTGTTTGGTCAGGTAATAAATCATATCATTGTATAATTAGATTAAATAGACCAGTAACTGCTACACAATATAAGAATATTTGGGCATATTTAAGATTTACTTATAAATGGTCTGGTGCTGATGAACAATCTAGTCTTCCAAGTAAATATACACGTGTACCTAATCAGTTAAATGAAAAAACAGGTGAAATGCAAACATTATATTCTTATGATAAGAATGTATTAGATGCAGATGAAATATTAGAAAAGTTACCTAGATTGAAAGATGCTATTAAACAGCCAAAAGAATATACAGGTAAAGTAGATATTAAAGCATTAGAAAAACATATTAAGAAATTAGATTGGAGTGAAGGTAATAGATATGCAGCATGTCAACATTTATCACCAGTTCTAATTTCACAAGTACCATTAGAAGAATTATTAAAAATGATTCCAGATGGAGATACTTTAGAAAAAGATCATTTATATGTACTTAGACATAAGTATAGATATTTTGAAAAATATAAAGATGAATTATTAAAGAAAGAGGATTAAATGGTAAAAGTAATTGTAATTGATAACAATGTAGAAAAAGCGCTTAAAAAAGTTAAACAAAAAGGACTAAAAGAAGGATTTGTTTTTGAACAAAGACGTAGACAACGTTATATTAAACCAAATGTTCAAAAAGTATTACGTAAAAAAGAATCTGTACGAAACGAAAAGAAAAGACAAAGAATTCAACATCAAGTTTATGGATTTTAAAGGAGTATTATATGGCAACTATAACTATACCAATTGAGGTAAAACCAAAACTTCCAAAGTTTTATGAATCAGATCATTGGACTAAATCAATTGGAAAAATGTCATTACATCAAAGATTACAATATCGTATTGATGAAGTAACTAAAAAATTACCTATAATGACATTAGCTGAAAAACGTGAAATGTGGTTAAACGAACCATATTATGAAGTATCTAAGATAATTACAGCATGTGAAGATTGGAAATTTCCAGATTATAAAGAAAAGAAACAAACTGTATAAAACAAATAGTTTGGAAATTTAAATTAAAATAAATTATAAAATCAAATATTCTATTATTTATATAAAAGGAGTATAGTAAAATGTTATATACAAAAATACGTGATGTTAAAGATCCAACAGGAAATCGTCAAGAAGATGCAGGTTTGGATTTTTTTGTTCCTAATGATTTTAATGATGGTAAACCATATACATTAAGAATGAATGAACAAGTTAATATTCCATCTGGTATTAAAACTAAATTGAAAAATACACAATATTTACAAATGATGAATAAATCTGGTGTATCTTTGAAAAAAGGTTTAGTATTTGGTGCTTGCGTAATTGATTCGGGTTATCGTGGCGAAATTCATTTGAATATGTTTAAAGTAGTTAAAGGTACTGAAGATATTAGAGTGCGTCGTCGTGGATTTTTAGGTTGGTTAGGATTTAAAGAATGGGCAACTGTGATTAATCCAGGTGATAAGATAATTCAAGGTATTATTATTAATATTTCAAATGAATCTGCAAAAGGTGTGCCAAATAAAACCTATGATAAAGGTCCTAAAACAAAAAGAGCTGCAGGTGGTTTTGGTTCAACTGGTTCAAAATAATTCTAAAGCTTGGGAAGTATATCCTTGGTTATTTTAATCGAGGATATTTTTTTATAAAAATGGAAATTTACTTTAAAAACTGGTTTTACGAAAAGCATTCTATTATATATAATTAAAGGAGTTTAAGTATGGCAAAAGATCAAATAAATGAAAAATATAAAAATGCAGCTGGTAAAAAGTGGGATGGTGGTAAATTAGATTATTCTTTATTACCGTGGGATGTTATTGAAACTGTAGTAGTACGCTATACAGCAGGAAAAGAAAAATATGCTGCTTGGAATTGGACTAAATTAGAAGATGCTAAAGATCGCTATGAAGCTGCAATGCTTAGACATTTTGTAGAGTATAAAAAAGGTAATAGATGGGATGATGATCCAAACTTTGGAGAAAACCGTCCTAGTACACATTTACAAGCTGCCTTATGGAATTTATTTGCATTAGTGTGGTTTGAATTAAGAGATATTGAAAAAGAAAAATCAAAAAAATGAATCAAAAACAATGGAGATTAAAATCGCGTAGTCCTATTAGAGAAGCAGCTAAAAAAAGAAAAGGCCAAATTCCTTGGAATAAAGGTAAAAAAATGTCCAAAGAATTTTGTGAAAAAGTTTCTAAATTGACAAAAATTGCAATGAACAAACTTAAAACAAATAAAAAGAAAGATAAATAAAAGGAGTGACGATGAGAGTAGTACATGGTGTTATAACAACACAAGCTTATAAACAAGCTTTACAGCGTGGTGAAATGAATCATAAAATAGAAAAACCTGCTACATTATTTTATGGTAAAGGTAGATATGATAAAGTAACATATGAAGTAAAAGGTAAAAAATATCCAAGTAAATGTTCATTTTATTCTAAAGATATTATACCATTTGATTTAGATTTACCACAAGATTTAAAGCATTTTGATAATTCTCATCGTACTTTTGTAAATCATATTGCTACTGGCCAGAATTATTCTGTAAAAATATGTGAAGTAGATAATGATGGAAATTTTGTTAGAGAAGTACCTGTTTCTGAAGTTCTAGAATTAGGATTAGATGCATAAAAAGGATAAGATATGAATACATGGGATAATCAATATTTAGATTTAACACAAGATATTTTAGATAATGGTATTGAAGTACCTTGTCGTACTGGTGATATTGTTAGAAAAAAATTAAACTGTCAATTAACTTATGATCTAGATAATGGTTTTCCTTTGTTAACATTTCGTCCTTTGCCTTTTAAAGGATGTAGAGTAGAATTATCAGGTTTTTTACAAGGTATTACTGATAAAAAGTGGTATCAAGATAATGGTTGTAAATATTGGGACTCTTGGTGTAATCCAGAAAAAGTTCCATATTCTGATAAAGAAGGTATGAAACAAGAAAGAGATCTTGGTAGTATTTATGGTTTTGAATGGCGTCATTTTGATGCAGAATATGAAAATTATGATACTGATTATACAGGAAAGGGTTTTGATCAATTACAAGCTGTCATTGATAAATTAAAGACTGATCCATATGATCGTAGAATGATTATATCTGCATGGAATCCTAATAATAATAAAAATAAAGCATTACCTCCTTGTTTATATTTGTATCAATTTACATATCTAGGTGATAGATTACATATAAATGCTAAAATGCGTAGTACAGATTTAATTTTAGGTTGTCCTACTGATTTTGCAGGTACTGCCTTATTATTAATGTTAGTTGCACAAACAGTTGGAATGAAACCCGGTACTGTATGCTTAGATATGACAGATTGCCATATTTATGAAAATCATATTCCTGTAATTGAAGAAAATATGAAAAACTGGCGTAAAAATCAATTTGACTTACCACAATTAGTATTAGATCCTGCTGCAACTGTATTTAATTTTACTTGGGATATGGCTAAATTAGAAAATTATCAACATGGAGAAAAAGTAAGCTTTGAAGTTGCTGTTTAAACTGTTCTATTAATAGTTGTGTAAAATAAAAAGGAAAATTTCATGAGAAAATGCGAAAAAATTGTTTTTGATACAATTAAAGATTCTAAAGATAGACATTATATATATCGTTCGTTTTTAGCTGAAGAAAGAAAATTACAAATGAAAAATAGAAAATCAAATTAAAGGTATATATTATGCAAATTGATCAAGATAAATGTTTAAAATGTGGTACTTGCCAAATGAATTGTCCTTTACAGGCTATTGTTGCTAAAGATGGTAAGTATGTAATTGATGAATCAAAGTGTGTTTCTTGTGGTACATGTGCCACTTGGTGTCCAGCACAAGCTATTTCATCGAAATAGAAAATTTTTGTTTTACTTTTTTTAAAAATATAGCTATAATAATATCATAATAAAAATTGATATTATAAAAGGATGGATATATGGCAAAAATGCGCTCACCAGATAGTTTATTAACTAAACTTGAAAATATGCAAGTCGGCGAAGAAATTTGGACTAAAAAATCAAATGGATATGTCGCTGATAATATTGCTACTATGAAAGCAAGATATAAAGAGCGTAAATATCGTCAAACGTCTGTACTCACACATATAAAACCTTTTGATGATGATATTAAATTAGATGATTTTGAAAAGATTATCTTTATAACGAGACTGGCCTAATAAGCCAGTTTTTTAAGTTCTATAATATATTATGGACTTTAAATATTCATTAATGATACTCACAGCGGGTATCTTAGCTTTAACCTCATCTCTTTTAACCGCTCTTGGAATGGCAGAATTATTTCAAGGGTTGTTTATTGTATTTTTAGTTATTGACTTAGGCCGTTTCTTAGTATTAAATTTTGTTGTAGATGAATGGAAAAATCTCCGTGCTATTAAATGGGTTATTACTATTATATTAACTATATTGTTTATGTATTCGGCAGTTGGTGTTTATAATAAATTAAACTCCATGATTCCAAATTCAATTCAAACTGCTATGATTGAAGCAGCATCTTATAATAAAGCACAAGATAATGCAAGTACTAAACAAACTAGATCTGAAAATCTAGCTGAAATTGCACAACAAGAGTATCAAAAGTCTATGCAATGGAATAGCAATGATTATGAAAACTGCTTAAAACGTGCTAATGGTGATGCAGAAGCTGAAAATAAGTGTAACAATACAAAACGTAGATTAGATAAAAATGCTTCTAATGCATTAAAACAAGCTATGAAAGATGCTGATACTGCATTAGATAATACACAACAAGCTTTAGATCAAAACGTTAAAAATCAAGGCGAAATTGCTGGTGTTTTAACTACAGTATGTAAAATACTTCCAAATACTGATTGTAAAACCTATGATGGTTTACAAATGGCATTAACTGTAATTATCTTATTAACTATTTGTGGTTTAGATTATTTACAATTATGTATTGTCTTAGCTGTTAATACTCGTAAAAACAAGAAAGAACGTAAAGAAGAAGTTGAAGAAGTTGTAATAGAAAAAGAAATTATTACACCGGTTAAAAAAAGTACTAATAAAATAAAAAAGGTACAAAAAGAAAAACCTGAACAACCAACAGAAATAGATAAAAAAGAAGAAGTTATTCAACAACCAGAAAAAGTAGAAGAAGTTGAAGTAAAACAACCGGCTATACCTGTTATTAAAAAAGTTATAAATACCATTAAAAAACCTATAAAAGTCAAAAAAAGACCAAAACCTTTTAGTCACGAAACTGATTTTTATAAATAAAATTTTCCAAAAAAATAGCTCTGTAAGAATTAATTAAATTAGAAATTTTTTAGGATAAAGTGTTCCTTTTTATCCTGTTCTATTATATATCATTTACAAATAAAGTTTTAAAAGGAGCTCTTATAATGGCTAAAGTTATTGAAATAAAGACTCAAAATTGCCCAAGATGTAAATCATTTGAACCAGAATATCAACGTATTCAAGCTGAACATCCAGAACATACTTATGAATATTTAGTATTTGGAGTAGATCCAGAAGCTCAAGTTATTGCTACTAAACATAATATTCGTTCAGCACCTACGTTTGTTATTGAACAAGAAGGTAAAGATGATATTGTTACAAAGCAAGAAGAGTTAGAAGCAATAATTAAGTCATTATGATAAGTTTTGATACTACTTTTTTAGATTATCCAGATCCAAATGATATTGCTATAATAGTATATATGTCTGGTTGTGCACACAATTGTCCCGGTTGTCAAAATTATAAAATACAACAAATACATAGATATTGGACAGAAGAAGAAATACATAATATTATTACAGAAATTCAAAACTTATGTCATAGAAATGAAACAAATAAAGTAGTATTATCTGGCGGAGATCCTTTACATCCATGTAATAGAAATTTAACTATTGACATTTGTAAAAAATTAGGTAATAATTATAATATATGTATTTATACAGGATATGAAATTGAAGATGTAGAACAAATGAATATATCCGGTTTTACATATATTAAATGTGGTAAATTTGATTGTGAACATCTACAAAAGTCAGAAAAAACAGATGATTACATTCAATTTGTAAACGAAACTCAAAATTTATATGATAGTAATTATCAGCAATTATCATATAAAGGTAGATTTAATTTTTAAGATGGAGTAATAAAATGGCTGAAGAAAAGAAAGCAATTAAAATTAAGTTTCCTGAATTTAATGATAACATAGAAAATAGTTATCAAGAAGAAATGGATAAAATTATTGATGTTAATTTATCGGAAGCTACAACTACTCGTACTTTAAAAAATATTACAGAAAATTTAACCAAAGCTTTAAAATCGAAATATGGTATTAAAGATAAAGAAGAATTAAAGACTAAAGTAAATGAATTACTCAAATTACATGGTTTAGCTCCAGAAAACTTTGATCCTATTGCTTTTATTTCTAAACAAGTATTTGGTAACCTTCAATCTGTTAATGATGTATCTATTGATGATAATGCTAATAAAACAGATTCAAATATGACAGGTATTTGTGTAGAATCTTTCTTACCTTATCAAAAATTAGCTGGTTATGATTATCTTTATCAAACAATTAAAGATCTTTATGGTAAAGAAGAAGCTAAAAAGTGTACAGCTGATATGTTTGACTTCTCTTTATTCTTAAACGATTCTACAAAGATTCTTATTCCATATTGTTATTGTATTGATGCTTCTAAGATAATTACAGAAGGTCGTAATTTTGGTCAAGTTCATTCTTCTCCAGCACATCGTATTTCTACATATATTTCTGTATTGGGTGATACAATTCGTGAAATGTCATTTAATGTAGCAGGTGCTTTGGCTATTGGTACATTCTTTATGGATATTGCTCATTTGGCTATTTATCGTGAACGTATTGCATTAGATGATTTGAGAAATGATAAAAAAGTACGCAAAGCTATGTCTAATCATTTTCAACAGTTTATTCATACGGTAAATCATTATAGTAGAAATGCTGTTGAATCTCCATTTACTAATGTTTCTTTATTTGATAGAAATAAATTAGAAGGTTTAATTGCAGAAGATAATTATGGTTGGTATTTCCCTAAAAAAGCTGCGGCATGTGAAGATAATGGAATTGAAGATAATAAAGACGCTTGGAAAAACTTTATTTTAGATTATATCGAAGAGTTACAAGAGATTTATATTGATGTATTTGATGAAGGTGATCCCTTACGTGGTGGTTTACAATTCCCATTCCCTGTAACAACTGTTAATTTTGGTACTACTAAAGATGAAAATGGCAATAATAAGCTTACATATGAAGATAATAAATTGCTTGATTATTTGACCAAGAACGCAGATATTTCTCGTTATAATATCTATGCTAGCGAAGGTAGTAAAGTCGCATCCTGCTGTCGTTTATTGAGTGATTCTGACTTCTTAGCATACGCTGGTGGTGTTAATTCATTTGGTGGTTCACAAGTATCTTTAGGTTCTCATCGTGTAGTTACAATTAATTTTGCAAGATGTGCTTATGAAGCCGAATCTTATGATGATTTTAAGAAAATTATATCTGATCGTGTTGCTAAAATGGGTAAAATCTTGAAAGCACATAAAGTTTTAATTTTGAAATTAGAAGAATTGGGAAAACAACCTTGGATTTCTAATGGATGGATTGATATGACACACATGTTCAGTACATTTGGTTGTGTTGGATATGTAGAAGCTGATCAAATTTTGAAATTTAAATTTGATCATGTTGATTTTGATTATATGAAAGATTTCTTAGTATTCTTTAATGATGAATGTCAAAAAGTAGCTAATCAAGAAAATATAATCTTTAATATTGAAGCAATCCCAGCTGAAGGAGCTGCACCAAAGATTGCAAAAGCAGATAAACTAATTTTTGCAGATGAAAATGGCGATTATTTATATGAATAGGAGTTTAAAAGATGCGTAAATTTAAAATGCCGAATATTTTAGCTAATCAATGGTGTTCTTTGTGGGCAGATTATACCATTTCTGAAAAAATGCATAGAGATGGCGAAATTAATGCTTTAATGACTGGTGGTTCAATTGTTCACTATTCAGTCGATAGTAAATTAACATCACAGCAAGCAAAAAACATGATTATGAAAGCGATTAATAGTGGTGCTGAACATTTTGCTTTAAATTGTGTTTATACAGAATGTCGTGAATGTCATAAAGTTGAAAAAGGCAATTTTGAAACATGTCCTGTATGTGGAAGTAAGAAATTAAATCATTTTAGTCGTGTTATCGGTTATTTCAGTATGATAGAAAATTGGAATCCTACACGTAGAGAAGAAGATTTTCCTAATCGTAAATTTATTAAAGCCGAACAACTAAAAGAACAATTAAATTAATAAATGAGAGGTTGTAATATACCTCTTTTTATTTACTAAAAGGAATGGATATGATTGAATGCTTTTTTGGTACGATGTCTGCTGGTAAATCTACAAAATTAATTCAAGACAGATATAATTATTTAAAAAAGAACAAGAAAGTTTGGGTAATTAAACCATCTATAGATAGAACCAATGAACCAAAAGTTATTAGTAAAATGGGTATAGAATGCCCAGCTGAAATAATGAAAGAAATAAACTGGAAAGATATAATTTTACGTAAAGAATTCTATTCTGATGTTATTATGATAGATGAAGTTCAATTTTTTAAACCTAAAGATATTGATAGTTTAATTAAAT
>Ga0326513_10002145_pt1 | contig 14648 bp, 20 predicted proteins | sample 2_2465_0518_D_FD_203654 | JGI IMG/M metagenome (GOLD analysis project Ga0326513, IMG submission 203654) | Bovine rumen microbial communities from UC Davis, California, United States - 2_2465_0518 | ecosystem: Host-associated > Mammals > Digestive system > Stomach > Rumen | place: USA...
CCCTGAGTCTGATCGAGTCCAAAAAAGTTCCCTAGGTCGCATTATCGCAACCTAGGGATGTGACATTTATACGATTTTCTCGTGATACAGCTCGACGTTGATGAAAGCTGTCTCCACGCGCATGCCGAGCGAGCCCTGAATAGACGGGACGAGGATATACTGACTGTTATCTTGCTGGCCGGTTGGCCCGTTGAAGAAACCCTCGGTTATCAGATTGAGCTTATTGCGGGAACCGGCTTCAATGTATCCGGCCACGGTCGATCTGTGTGCCTGTACCAGATTGCTCAGATCGTTAGGATCGAAGGAGCCCGAGCTGATCCGGTACATTCGCAGATTGAAATAGATCTCCTTATTCTCTGCCACGTCTGCACGATTCGTGAGCCCGCATACTCCTGCACTGAATTTCACGAGGAGATTGGAGTTGACAAAGTAGTGTCGAGGCAGGGGAATAAACATTACCGGATATTCAACCGGAACGGTTACAGGGTTGCCCTGATCGTCTACAATGAGCTGATCCTGATCGTCATACTGGAATTTGTCGACCGTCATAGTGATGCTGTCCAGATTGATTTCATCCCGGTCATAATCGCAGGATTCCAGCTGCATCATATCTCTGCTGCTGCAGGGAATCAGCGAATCTGTCCAGTACGGCATAGTTCGCCATTCGTTTGTCGGCATGGTTAACCGCTGTGCAAATTGCATGGAGCTGTAGCCGCGAGCGCTGTCGGCATGGTATACAGCGAGGCCCTGTGCCATATCAATAGGGCAATTCGTCATTATTTTCAATCCTCCTCTCGTATGTTGCGCAGAGGCCTACAGGCCGATTCTGGTTAAAGGGATAGTTTCTTGCATCCCGGAAGTGATTGATTTTCATCGTACCACCGGCCACGTTAGCCGCGAGGCATACCGACCCACCACCATCAAAGTTGACGGCATTCGGCACACCAAACCGGATAAAGATTGCCTGTGCCTCTGCCAGTGTGAGGCCTTTTTCATACGTGCCGCGGCCCTCGGCATACAGCACATAAAAGTGCTCATCGTCCCAGCCGAAGCAGCTGCGCGGCCCTGCTGCGTTGTCCAAAGTGTACGGGCTGGTGCGTGCGCTGCCGTCAATCACGAACCAATCACCGCACGCAAAAACCACGTCATAATGCTCCGGGATGAGATTGACGGGTGTCGTGCTGTCAAAGTATGCGCACTCCTCCGTGATGCTGTCATACGCGAAATAGTTACGAGGAGTCGGGTAGACTTCCGGATCGATATCACGGGGATAGTTGACCCCATTCCATCGGGATCCCCACTGTGCACCTCCAAAATTACAGTTATGCGCGATGATCGCATGATGCGCTTCACCATAGTTTTTCAGCCACGTCTCCGGATCGCTGGTGAGCGTTGTCGGGCTGTCCGAATCATTGCCGGAGCAGTTATGGAATACGAGCTTATAAGCATTTTTCGGAATCGCGGTCATAATCCACGACGTATCCCCGGTGTGGTCGTAGATATGATAAGCAATAAATCCGCCATACCCGAACGGCTGCAGGATCGCGCCCAGCTCTCCGGCCTGCAGCAGCTCATCAATTTTGTTATTGATAGCCGTCTGCACATCCATCTCCGAGGCCTTTTTCGCCATCTTCCACGCCTCGTCAACCTTGCGCAGAATCCATGAAAGATTCAGATTTTCATAGCTTGTGAACGGCCATCTTTCAAAAATATTATATGACATATTATCCCTCCTTAATACTAGTTTGTGTTGTAATTCTACCTGTACACGCTTACCAAAGCAGTCAACGGAATAATCGCATAAGTATATTGACTACCCGCGTAGAAATTAGACCCGCCTCTTGCAATTAAAGTCAAAGTTTTTGTTGACGGGTCCCAGCTTCCGGCTGTTGCATTTCTGGAAACGCTGCTATTAAATACACTTCTGCTGGAAAGCATCGAAATTTGTGTTCCCGTGTATCTATTTGCCGCATTGGGAACAAAAAAGATACCTTCGATCAATCCTAAATTTACTGGCGTTGTTTCACTGTCAATGGAATAAATTACAACAAACGGATTCAATGCAATCTCATCGTCTACAATTACTCTATAAGACGAGGCAGCATTTGCAGGTGTGAAGTGTCCACTTTGAATTGCAGTTCCGCCGCCTCCCGAAATACTCCCAATCGCCTCCACCATCTCGGCCGGAGTCATGAGCGCAGAATCGCCGGTTTTCTCGCGGATCGCGTCTGCAATATCGGTAAGCGTGCTTCCCTGAATCAGATATTCATCCATCAAAAGCTCGCCTCCTCTGCTGCCGGTACGGCCTCGGCAATCCACACACCGGACGAGCTCACGCGGGCGAAATACCCCGCCTGTGCAGCTGTAACGGTCGGCATGCCGATAATACCGGAAGCTGTCTGCAGCGCCTCCTGTGCTGTTTGCTGCGCTCCTGCGGCCGTCTCCTGTGCCTGTGCTGCATTCTGCTGCGCAGCTGCGGCAGAGGCAGCGGCAGCCGTTGCGCTGCTCTGTGCGCTGCGTGCGGCATTAATAGCGCCCTGAATGCTGCCGGAGACATTTTCCACGGCTTTCGCGAGCTGCTGCATACCTGTCAAAATCCATGATAAATTAAGATTCTGATAGCTGGTGAAGGGCCATTTTTCAAAGATGTTGTATGCCATAAACAGCCCTCCTCAGTATACCATCAAACAGAAATTCTGTTTGAAAGACCGGCTGATAATCTCGGCAATATTCATTGTAGTGCGCAGCTTGACTTCCTCGGTAATCATCTGCTGGTTGGTTGTCACACCGATGTTGCCATAGGCGCGGCCCTCCCGGACATTCTGATTAGAGCCGGAGCCGGTGACGGTATTGGAGGCCGTGCCCGTGCCGGTGCTGTCAACGCCCTCGGTCGGGGTCAAAGAGCTGTCGTTGTTCCAGCCCGCAACCTTGCGCGTCGTGCCGGTTGTCTGCGACGTGCTGCCCGTTGTCTGCTCGCTGCTGGTGTTGCTGCCGCTATCCGTCCACCGCTCGTGACGGTCATAGTTGGTGATCGGGTCATATTCGGCAGTAAGCGCCTGAAGCATCCGATTCCACGAAAGCAGATTGACTTTCGACCAATTCCCGATAAGCTGCTTCACCACGGACGGCTCGTTGTAGATGAGAGACAGCTCCGCATTATCAAAGAGGATTCTTTGAATAATGGTATCTCGGTCGGCCGCCTCGGGCAGCTGCAGCTCATCGAAAACGGATTGATCATAGGCATAGATAGCGACAATACTAATCGTTGCCTTCATTGCTGTCCACCTCCTCCGGAACGGTGCCCTGCGGGATTTCTCGCCATTTGACGGCCAGCTCCTCCCGGCCCTTGTAGAACATGGCATTTACCTTATCACAGCACTGCTGCAGCTCCTCCAGCCACAAGGCAGCCTTGCAGTATGTGTCCGTGTTATTGGCATTGACCTCATCCACCACAAGGCGCTCTTTCTTGTCCGTATTGGCCGAAGGAATGCCGACCTGCTGATCAAAGCGTGCCTCAATCTCGTGCATGGTATCCATGATCTCAGGTGCAATAAATGCGGCCCTTAAATCCTGAGTCCACGGCTGCCAGAGCGGGCGCCCGTCCTCGGTAAACAAATCTTTGTCAACAAAGACGGCCGGTTTCCCTCCCATGACCTCATCATACATGCGTTTGTAGCTTTCGCTCGCGGTTTTACTTGCGCACGCGAAAACGAACGAGAGCTTAGAGTTAATGAGATTCATAGAGAGTGCTTCCGAAGCGAGCGCCATGTCCTCTGCGGTTGAATTGACCAAATCCATAATACCGCCGAAATCAGGCTGCAGTTTGATGATCTCGCACTGTTTCCCGATGATAGGGTTAAGGATACCGCGCAGCAGGGGATTTGTAATGATCGCGTTTGTGGGCTGATACTGGACGTTATAGCCGGAGAGCCCGCAGCCCTGCGGGATGACTCCGAATTTATCCGTTTTGATCACAGCAACCACGCCCCAGCAGAACAGGACGTAAAGGAAATAATCCCGGTTCCAGTTCTCCGGCAGCTTCCATTCAAACACTGAGAGCGCTTTCTGCAGCAGATATCTCCGGAAGTATCCGGTCAGCGCTGTGTTCTGCGTATGAATAGAGTTGGGGTTGTTCGTGCTGATCGCGGCGTTCATGTGATCGTAGTAGACCGGAGCGCCGCAGCCGATTACAATTCCATTCATTAATAGCCTAACCTCCTTTTCCTGTGAAGTAATTGCGCTCTGCGTTTTGGTATGATATTGCTGCCTCGTGATACCCATGGATGATTTACGAGCCAATCGTACCAATAGAGCGCGTCAGCTCTGCGGCCCGCTTCGGTTGCACCGGGCACCAAAGGCCTCTCATAATTGTATAACCATGCAGATGCTAGATAATCGGGCGAAAGCGTGCTTTCTCTGAATTGCTGCATGGAGAGATTATAGGCCGACGTCGGTATATATCCACCGTCCACGTTGTTATGCATAAAGAGGAGCTGCGCTGTTCCGTCATCCTGCCCACCAGCGCCCAATGGGTAATTAGGCTGAAAACCGTTATATCCGGCAGCGACAGAAGAATTAATATACTTTGTTGCGGGTGTGTACTGAAAGAGCCCATAACCTTTTGACAGGTTAACCACATCACCCTCCCAGCGCCACGGATTAAACCCGGATTCATAGGCCTGATTACCGGCCAGAGCTGCCACGGCGTTGATTGTCCAGCCCAGCGGGGCCAGCACTTGAACCATTTTCATGACGTTTTCCTGCGCTTCAATCGAATCTCGTGCATATGCTCCGGTGTTCTTATTGTGCCAGTTATATTCCACGCCCGCGCCCCACCGCGCAAGATACTCCCAGCCAACATCTGAAAACGGGACATATCCGGCATTGATCGAAACTTGATTCTGCAGCGGGATACCGTTGCGGCCATGCGCTCCCATGGTGCGGGCCGTGCCGGTTCCTCCCGCAAACACCATTTCGGTATGCCCTCCGGCGCTGCCGTGATTATGCCAGAGGATATCGCCGGGATAGCAGATCGTGCCCGCATTGGGCCCGGTGATGATATTAAATCCCGCATCGGTGAGCACCTGTAGCATACCACCGGTAACAAAGGCCGGTGACGGCAGCACAAAGCCGCCTCCATCCACCAACGCATACCATATGAACGAGCTGCAATCGTAGTATGTTATGTCGTTGATCGTCTCTTGATACCGGTGATCCATCCAATAACCCACGTCGGGGTCATTGCATGTATCAATAGCCCACCGGTAAGCCGCATTGATATCATTCATAGAAGAAACCGCTTTCCATGAAATTCTTAATAATGTCCATCTCGTTGCTGGTGGCCCCATTGATGTGCGTATCCACATCAGCGCAGAGCAGATATCCCGGCACCGTCCGAATGGTGCGCACCTGACAAAGAGGACGGCCACGATGCGCCAGATCGTCATCCACCGGCATGGCGTACATGGTTTGCATCTGAACCGGCCCTTGCATTGCGTCCACGCTGCCGACGCTTCCGATGCTGTTTGCGCTGGGGATGCTTCCGGTAATCGCGTTGCCGATACCATTGGCAATCGAGGAGATACCACTGCTGATCAACCCCGGAATTCCTCCCTCAATACCGGAGAGGATGCCGGCAGCATCTTTGGCCGCCGACATAATTCCATAGCCCTGCGCAATCACCTGCGAGAGCTGCATAGAGTATCCAACCTTGCCGCTGGTTCTGCTCATCACGCGCCCGCTGTTATTGGTGATCAGCAGCGAGGACAGGCCGGTGTGAAGATCGACATAGGCCGTCGCTGTGATCGACGCTGCATTTGCGCATAGCGCCGGATCGAGCGTGATCAAACCGAAGGGAGGAAAATACACATCATAACTTGAATATGGTGCATTGTTCATGTACGCACCTCGCGCAGCTGCGGATGGATGGCGAGGAACGCTCATCGATACCGGGAAAGACATAGGCTGCGCATTACTGATCGACCACGCTACAAGATGATATGTTACATATCCGATCTTGATTTCCTGCCGGACAAAGTCGTCAAGATCAAAATAAGTATTGCTGATCGGGAGATATGTGATACAGGAGATATACTGCAGCGGGTCGAGGATCGCTTTTGCCTCCGGGTAAGCCGTAACGCCCAACGCCGTCAATGCATCACTTGCATACTGATCGGAGAGCATATATGACAGCATGTCATTGAGCGACGCGTTATCCGTGAGATAGAATTGGGTTTTGCCGGAACCAATAATGCCGATGCTGTAAAGTCCCGCAGCGGGATTCTGTACCCATGGAGACGCATAGTCAACGATATTTCCGCTCCACTGCGCTTTTACGGGATAATAGTTATCCTGAATTGTGCCATCATACTCGTGAGCACTGCGCAGCACATAGGCTGACAGTTCCCCGATCTGATAGCGGAACGTGCCCAGCGCGTCAATGCTGCCGTGCACATACCAACATCTGTCTCTGTATTCCCAATCAGTAATCCAATAGAAACGATTGAACGAGCCCACATACATATAGTTATAGTCATGCACGGCCGTTTCCATGGGGAGAAGCACTTTAATAACAGGCGCGGCGAGGCTCATAGCATCAAGCGCAACACATGGATATGTCACGCGCTCCACGGTATCAGCGGGCACCGCAGTGCTGTTGGTTTTCTTCTCGAATTTATAGAACCTGACGTTAAAGGCCATCGGTTCACCTCCTTAAGAAAAAGGAGGAGCCGCAGCTCCTCCCTTGCCGCTTAGGTAAGCGTGAATACAACCGATTTCTCGGTATGGTCGTTATACGTTTTCTGCGTCTCGTGCAGCCAGTTGGTGATATACCCGCCTCTCGCGTTAAAAGGCGCCGGGGCCGTCCACGAGTTGACGGTTGCATAGCCGAGCGCCTCCTCGTCGTGGAGATAAGCCAGAACCGGGCCGAGCTCTGCGGCCTCGTCCATCTGTACCGCCGTGCCGTCCGTGCCGATATAGGTCGCAAGGCCGGTCACGTTGAGCGGGTTGCGGGCAGCTTGCCAATAGCCCACAGACTCCACGCGCACGCCGTTCGGAAGGCGCATGAAATCATCATTGAAGTTCTGCACGCGCACCATGGTGCTGATCGCGTTCATGGCCTGACTCGCGATCCAGAGCTTCTGACGGGCTTTCGGGGTGTGACGATTGATGCGGCCGTCGATGGTGGAGAGATTCGTCTGGAAGAGGCTCGTGCGCTCCTCCATGAGATCGGAAACACTCATGATGATGCTGAAGGCCCAGCGCACGAACGGGGTGAAGTTGTCAGGCTGGAACACCGTCTGTGCGGTCAGGGAGAGGCCCGTCTGCGCATTGTACAGCGTCAGCAGCGGGATGGTGCGGTGCGCCAAGTCAAAAGCGCTGGTTGCCGCATCGTTCTGCGCGTACGTGCCGATCATGGAATTGAGCACGACCGCGCGGCCGATGTCCTCACGAATCTGCTCGACCTTGTTCGCCATGTTGCCGGTGATCATCGCGATGAACTGCGCGAGCTCCTCCGGGCCGGTGAATGCTACGTCAAACTGGTCGCGGAAGATCGTGTAGCTGTCCTGCCACACGTTCTGGCCGTAGAAATTCGTCTGCAGCGCTTTCTGTTTGTTGATAACCTGCATGTCGACGGACTCACCGTCTCCCATGGGGTTTGCGGTGTGGGTCGCATCATGGGTCACGGGCCATTTGTAGCGGTCATCCTCAGAGATCGGTTTATCAATCGGGGAGAGCTTGCGCACATGGTTGCCGTATGCGGTGTCGCTCACCTCGGCAAGACCGAAGCGGCGCCGATACGGGCGAATGGAAAATACGGTGCGGGAAAGCACCTGAGAAATAGCCTGCATGACAGGATCATAACCCGTCTGCAGCGTCGTGGTTGCAGCGCTTACAAACTCTGTGAGATTCGTCGCGGTGAGCGCTGCCTGTCCGGTGGCCTGCTGCTGAATTGCATTAAGCAGCGTCGCGGCCTGATTAAAGGTCATCGTGCTAGGCATTGTTTTACCTCCTTATAGAATATGGTTAAGGCTCGATCACGGCCGCGAGAATATCCTCGACCGTCTCGGGCTGGGGCTGCTGGGAATTGATCTGATTGTTCATCTGGATCGCGCCGGTCAGCTGCTGCAGCTGCTGCATGATATCATTCAGGCCCGTTTCCGTTTTCTCTGCGGGCTGCTGTGCCGGAGCCGGAGCGGGAGCCGGAGCGGGTGCCGGAGCGGGTGCCGGAGCGGGTGCCGGAGCGGGTGCCGGAGCGGGTGCCGGAGCCGGAGCGGGTGCCGGTGCGGGCTGCTCAGAGGCAGCGCGGGAGAGCAGCGCGATCTGCTGAGAGTTATAGCCAGCGCGTACGAGCGCCAGAACGTCGTTTGCAGTGAATGCCATTACTGTTCATCCTCCATTTTATGATAGCGATAGAGCATCGTGACGAGCTCCTCACGGGTGCAAGCGTCGTGCGGGCGCGTGCCATCCGTGATTTTGTTTTCTTTCGCCCATTGCCATGCGGCACGGGCCCATTTGCTGGGATCTTCATTCACCGGGTAATCACCTCCAGTAGTGTATCCGTGATCAATTAACCATCGGGCAAAATCCGGGCAGCCGAAGCCGCGCAGATTCTTATCATTGACAGCAACCGTGATATTGCGTACTGCGTCCGAGCGGTTGCCCTCAGTGATCACAAAGGAATCCGAATAGACAGCGGTGACAATTCCCACATGGGCAGGGGTTCCACGATTGTCTCCGGTGGGGTTGTTTCCCCAATCATAAAAGGCGATATCACCTAGGCCGGGCCTGTAGTTGTCGCTTTCCTGCCATCGGCCCATAGCCTGAAATTTTCTAACCATCTCAGGGCAGCCGCATTCGGCCGGAATAATATCCAGCATCCCGGCCATCTGTGCGCAGACGGATACAAACGTCGCACACCATGCATCGGTATACTTAACTTTATACCCGCGCGGCAGGGGATCAATTTTGTTATAGGTATCAATTATCCATTTGTGGACAATGCTTCCCTCGGTCGTGCCGACGAAGGTCAGCGCCTTGTCTACGAGGCGCTTGCGTGCTTCATATGCCGTCATTTTGCATCCTCCAGCTTGTCAACGAGCTTCTGCATAACAGCAGTGTTATTGTTGATTGCCTCGGCCCATTGCACAGCCTCTGACTTGTGTTCCTCCCGCTCTCTGTCCCACATCCAGAACATAGCAACCACGCACGCAATCGGGAAGCCAATGTTTTGAATGAACGTTACAATAGCGTCAAGAATGTCCATGTTTCTCTCACCTCCTAATATTAAAGAGGCCTCCCGCCGTGTGCGCTGGACTCGCGCGTGCCCGGGCTTCCGGCCCTGTCCATGGGCGCGGGAGCGCCTCCTATAAAAATAATAACATCCCGCAAGACCAAAGTCAATACGGGATGTTATCATTAAGGGAGAATTGCATGGAGATAAACGCTATGAGGGCGTGTTTATAATACAATATGTATTACATTTTGTCAAGCGCCATAGTATTGCCGAAAGAGCAGCTCCGTGCTGTAACTGTCAAAAAGCACTTTTCTATTAAGATAGGCGCGCCACAGCCAGATATACGAGGCTCGAAACCGCTGCAGCTCCACCTCGCCGCTGTCAAACGTTTTCGGGGCTCCGGAGATGTGCTTGTTCACGTACCACTGCCGGTTGCCCTTGTGCCGGTATATGCAGATTTCTCCGACGGCCACAATCGGGGAAAGCTCCTGCAGCGGAGCGCTGCCAAGCGTATTGTCGTCCGCATCCTTGAATTGATTGCCGAGGCTCATTTTTGAAAAGCTGGAACCGGCTGACATTTTATAGAGAGCGGTGTTTGCTTTGGCCTTGGAGATCGGGCTATTGTCCAGAAACAGGAGCAGTATACCGCGCTCCGGGATCGTCCATATCTCCCGACCCTTCAAGCTCGCTTTACGTGCGATATCCACGAGCCCGAGGCCCGCGAAAATGGGGTTTGCCAGATTATTCGCGTTCGCATAACACTGCAGCAGCAGCGGGGGCTTGCCCTGCAGCTCGCGGTTGCGGTTGATCGTCTCATAGCAGTTTAACAGCGCATCGGCCTCGCCGGTAATCGGGCGCTCGTGCGATTCGGGTATAAACTCGTCGTAGATCAAATCGGTCACGTCGCTGAAATCCATGCCGCGGGTGTTACTCATCGTACTAAGCGCGAGACAATAGCCCAGCAGCGGGCCCTCATCACCGTCATAGAATCCGGATACCTGTTTGGTGATCGCAGCCACGCGGGTATAATAGTTATTGTCCAGATCGATCCTTTTGAATGGTGACAGCTCATCCTTGCGCACGAGATCGGCCTGTGTTTGGGTGCGTCGCATATACGCAAACTTCCCGTCCCCGGTCAGAGCGCGGGCGCGGGCATCCTGCAGCGCACCGTAAGTTTTGCCGGTTGCTCGTCCTCCGACGCAATAGAGCACCGGCAGCCCTTCCTCCTGCATAAAGGAACGGACGGCCGGAACATCCAGCCATCCGTCCGGGGTATAGAGATTAAGCCGATTCAAGTGCATCATAAACGGCGCTGATGATCTCGTCGGTCTGATCATCAGACAGCTGCAGCCATGCGTGCCGGTAGTATTGGCCGTCCCTGCCCTTGCGCTGCGGGAAAGCTACAAACTCACCGTTGCGGCTGCTCTTGATCCGGCAGCCGTAGATTTCTGCGGTGATCGGGCCCTCGATCCGCAGCGAGAAAGTAATCCCACCATTGCGGCCCCAATCGCGCACGTGCTCCACTTTGAAGATGATACCGGAGTCCTCAGGGGCCGGGGTCTGATCGGCCTTGCTGCGGTTGTTGAAAGTTCTGTTAGAATTGTTGGAAGTTGCCTGTCTTGCCATGATAATGGCCTCCTTTAAATTATTTCATCTGGATCGAGCCCCAGATGTTTACAAAGTTTGATGTGCATATCCCTGCTTTTCAAAAGCCGGTCGTAATCCGTTGCCACGGATACCTCGTATGTGCTGTCACGTATCAGGATATTCGGCCCGAGCTCCAGCTCGTGACCGTCTGCATATTGGATATATTCTTTCGTGTGATCGTTATAGACGGACTCTGTGCCGCCGGCACGGTGAAATACAAAGCCGGGCTTGAACGCCTCAAGGCCGCCATGCTCGTCGAGCTCCGGGCCGCCATAGCCTTTATTGACTCCGGAGATCGTCACGTATGTCTTGCCTCCGGGCTCAAATTGGTATGCGTACTTTTTCGCGCCCCAGCTGCGGAAGCGGGCCATGGTGCGCTCCTGCTCATAAACGCCCATATAGTGTGTGATCCCTGCCGGATCGGTTGCATAGCTGCCAGAGGCTTTGCTGTCTGCGATCCGCTGCGCGTTGTACGGTTCCCAATCAATATCATTGATATACTTCACTGAATCGGTATCACAATACACGCCATTGTCACCGGCCAGCTTTTGACCTTCATACAGCCGGAGCCGTGCCCATGCAGTAACATACACACCGTGCTGGTACGTCAAGAATGCCCTGCGCTCGTTCTCCTCAAGCAGCTCCTCCAGAGGCTTGTCTGCCTCCACATACTGACGCGGGTCGGAAGATATGAATTGAATGGATTGACGCACGGGGTTCTGTGCCATCATACCATAAAGGGAATTGAGAAGATTTTTCCGCTTGGTATAATACACTTCCTGTCCGGGCACGCCCTTCAATTCTGTCTTATCCCGGTAAAATTCCTGCGTCACCATGATTAACGGTGTTGGTAAATGGCCGTAGTACGTCGACCACAAATCCTGTACTTCAAACCGATCCCATTCATAAGTTTCGCGGATGATATAGAGATCTATATCACAGAGCGCTATCTCCAGATAATCAGCGGCCAGAATGCGGCCATTGTCCAGCAGCGGCCTAACGGCCTTTTGGCATTTGCTGTACGGAATATAAGGAAAGCCCCAATATTTATCCCGCTGCCGGAGGCCGGTAAAGGCCACACGCATCAACACGGCCCGGTTATTACTCAGAAGATACTCCAGCTTCTTCTCGCTCGGGTGCTGCTCGTGCCGGAATGCACCTCGCGGAAATTGGCAATTGCACATGACATCCGGATAGCTGCTGCTGCGGTCAGCGCTTTTCACGTCCTCCAGAATGAAGCCGGAGTAATACCGATTACAATGTGTATCTCCTCCCCGGAAAACATCCCGGAGAAGGGGATATAGATTTTCATCGGGCTGACTATTCTTAATCTCCCATTTACTGCTGTGCTTCATTGCCCGTTTACAGATGCGCCTGACATAGCCGGTACTCGTCAGCGGCATGGTGGCGAGATTGTCACCGTCGAGCTGCATCTCTGCGTGATAGGCCTCGCATAGACCAATTACATCATGAGCGCAGTAGGCCCGCTCCTCATCGGTCAGAGGCGTCCACGGATAGCGAGTCTTTTTGTAGTCGTAATCCTCGCCGGAGAGCTTGACGTGCTTCACATTCATTTTCTTTGTGTACTGCGCAAGGCTCATATTGCTATGAATGTATGTGCAGCGCAGCTCCAGCTCTTTCCGGTACATGGTTGCTTTGGCCGGTTTGCGAGAATCCAGACAAAAGACTTCATCCGGGCCGAAGTCGTAGATCGTGCGGAGGAATTGAAACTCATATGCGAGATTGTGCACCAGCACAACCATGCTCGCCCGCTCATCATAGGCCCGGATCGCGGGGAGGAGCTGTTGTATAAACTGCCGCAGCTCGTCCCACGTCCGGCCCATAATTACAATGAAATCATCCGGCTTGTCTGGGTAGTAGAAACACCATTGCCAGACATACATCATTGCGTTCCCCGGCAGCTCCGGGCATGCACATGTCTCGATATCGAATGCGGTAATGATATCAATATACTTCCGGGGCTGCCTCGTGCCGGCATTTCCCCATTTGCCCTTTTCCAGTTTGCGGCCGAGGAGAAGCAGGGAAGGAGAAGCATAATCAGAAGTATTGATAATCATTTGTAACTGTCCACCGTACTTTGATACTCCTCAAAGAGAAGCTCCACATTGCTGGTATCGCCCTGCTCAGAAGCAGCCTGAAATGCGTCCATGGCAGCATCCAAACTATAGATGTTTTTATCGTTCGCCTTGACATACTCCAAAAAGCGGGTAAAGGAAAACCAATTGCCCTCGTTCACAAAGTCATAGCCTTTATCCCGCCATTGCTGGATACCGCGCTGCATGATTGATTTTTGACCTTGAATGGTAGAGGACTCTGCCATAACAAACCGGGCGAGCTGCGTCAAATTTTGCCGGAGCTGGGAGGCCGTCTTGATATCGCGGGTTTTTTCAAACTGTCCAACGTTCTGCTGGTATGTCTCAGACTCCGCAAATTTTGATTCTCCCATTCGGGAAAGTCGCTTCTGCGCAATGTCGCGCAGCCGGGTATACTCTTTCCGGAGCGTGCGCTCATCGTATCGCTGGAGGCCCTGCGGGTTGTACTCCCATGCGGAGAACGAGAGCCGAGGCGGTTTAAACCTCGTGCCCTCGCTGTACCGGCGATTGTAGCTTTTGGCCATAGCGTCTTTTCACCTCCTCCCTACGCTTGCGTTCTACATCCGGGTTCCAGCCGCACTTAGCGCAGTGCAGCGAGTCAACGAGCTCCGGGTGCCTCATGATGAGCTGCCCGACCGGGCAATTGATTTCATGGTTCCAGTAGCAGCTGCGGCTCATCTCTCGGCCTCCTCCGGTGCGGGATCGTCCGGGCCGAGATCGTAACCCATGAAGTAATGTACGACGAGCTCGAGCTCCTCCATGACTCCAACCGCATGCCCGAAGCGGTAACAGAGCCAGCCGAAAACGGCCATGAGGATCAAATACAGCAGATAGGCCTTGTTAATCACTGAGCTTCACCTCCAGCCCGTCAAGAGCATCTCCGACCCAGCCGAACATGTCCGGAGGATCGGCAGGAGCCTCGGCCGGAGGAGCACCGGCAATGCATTTGCCGTAGAGCGAGGATAGCTGTACCTTACAGCAGTGGGCCTCGCCTGCCTGCTCGGCCTGCTCGGCCTGCTCCTCAAGACTCATAAGGATCGACCGGGAAAGCCGCAGCGATTCATGTTTGATCGCCTGCAGCAGGGAGCACCCGCAAAAATACGACAATGAATCTGCTCCAGCATCCTCTCGAAGATAGTCAAGCAAATCGCTCATAGCCTGCAGCTCTTGCAGATTGTACTTACTGAAATCGATCATGATTCAAACCTCCTTAGAAATCAATATGAAACAGCTCACGCAGATTCTCGATACAATCAGCCATGCCTTCCTGCGCATCGACCAGCTCGGCCAATGCCTCCTCGGCCTCCATATATTTATCTGTGCCTTGGAGAGACACAGGTATATTATCCATTACCTCCTGTTCCTCCTCGATCACCTCGAGAAGTGCGTCCAACTTGCCCTCGATCCCGTCGAGCAGCTTTGCCAGTGTTTTGCGTCTTAGTGCGTTCATTTCTCTGTACCTCCATATACTTAAGTAGACCGGGCAGGTCCCATTCAATATAATAGCACAGAATGCCGGGATAAAACCGGATCGGAAGTATAAAATTTATTGATACTATCTATTATAAATATTCATAAGCATTGGTGTTTTTGCACAAACAAGCATTAATGCGACCTAGGGAACTTTTTTGGACTCGATCAGACTCAGGGAA
>Ga0326513_10002147_pt1 | contig 14646 bp, 14 predicted proteins | sample 2_2465_0518_D_FD_203654 | JGI IMG/M metagenome (GOLD analysis project Ga0326513, IMG submission 203654) | Bovine rumen microbial communities from UC Davis, California, United States - 2_2465_0518 | ecosystem: Host-associated > Mammals > Digestive system > Stomach > Rumen | place: USA...
TCGTTTTTTATTTCTTCTCCATTTATTTTAATTGTCGTTGGTTTTCCTTCAAAACCATATAGCGAATTGCCTGGAAATTCATATACTTTAGTTTTTGGAGAATTTACACCATACAAAAAAGATGGCCTGTCACTTGGAGCATCAACAAATCTATTTGGAGGTTCTACAGAATTATTTATATTGTATTCATCACCATCAAAACCACCAAATTGAATATATGATCTTGTTTTGTCTTTATCTACACTATAATCATTTTTATATATTACTTCTACAAGACCTTTTTCTTCGTTCTTATTGCTTTCATTGCTGCCTTCTTTGTTGTCTACCAAAAACGGAATAAAATATAATTTCTTTTTTTCTTTTCCTGTTTTGTTGTAATAATCATCAAGACTAAACTTATATCTATATAATCTTCTGTCTGTTTTATTCCTAAAAAAGAAAGCACAAGCGGTTACACTTTTGACTTTATCCGCTGTCTTGTTTAAATATTCAGACAATTTAGGAATTTTTTTGAAATCATCCCCAAAATATATTCTTACTCCTACCAGAACATAATTTTGGGCATCAGACATTATAGTCGCCCCATTTATTGGATGAGATACTTCACTTAAAACTCCAACTCCAAGGTTTTTATATTTTTTCTTCTCATCTGAGTCCAAATCAGTAGCTTTTAACACTCTTTGAGCCCAAGGGCTAAATATAGTTCCATATCTTGTATATGTACCTGTAGTTAGATCAACTGAACACAGCTTCTCTCCAAAATAAAACACATCTTTAAGTTTGTAGTCTTTATAACTAAAAGTAGTCTGAGAGTCTATTTCTTGGCTATTACCAAATGTTTTGTTGCTATATACATTTTTATTATTTAATTTAATTTTAAAATTATCGAAAGAAATTTTATTTTTAACGGCAGAGCTATTATCAACACTATCAACAAAATCACCATTAACATAATCACCATTAACATAAACACTATAGTTATCACAGAAAGCCAAACCAAAATTATATTTTGCCGTTATTTCATTGTAAAACGGTGCTTTTATAACAGATGTTGATGGGAACATTTTTTCATTCTTACAATATCTCATAAACACATCTAAAGCTGGCAAAGGTAAATAATTCGTTCCATACCCAACGCCATCACCATAACCACCAAAAACATAATTTATTCTTTCTTTTGTCTGAAAGTAGCTTTGAAGTTCTTCTGGGTTTAATTTATAATTATCCCAAACACTATATTTATGAAAGTTGTCTATATAATTTTCATTTAATGTTGCTTTTGCTTTATTTATATTTTCATCATCAAAAAGCCTTATTGGAACTACTCCCTCTTTTATATTTCCACTTGAATCTTCACAATAACCTTTCATTGAGGTTTTGGATAGCCACCCAGTCTTTCTTAATTCATCGTTACTATATATAAGTTCTGGAAAATATTTATTTTTTGCCATATTTTTAACTTAAATTGAAAAAGCCACCTAATTAGGTGGCTTGGTTTAATTACATATTTAACATTAAGCAGATTCTGTAGAAGTTTTAGAGTCAGCAACTTTGATTGCCAAATCATAAACGAAATCCGTCTGAACTTCCAAAGGTGTATTCTGAGTATAATCAAGACCAGAGTTGAATGTTACTTTCTTTGGGAAAATACCAAACAAGTTCCAAACTCTGATGATGTTACCTGCTGGATCGAGCTGAGCCAAAGAACCAGAAGTAGCATATTGTGTTTTGTAACCCATCTGACCTGTAAGTGGGTTATATACCATACAAGACCAGTTGTACAAAATATCACCAGCAGAACACTCTGTGTCACCACTTGTATTATTTCTAATAAAGTCATAGAAAGAACATGCTATTTGATTCCAAGTTGGTCTTCCAGCAAAGTGATATGTTTCATTCATACGATTAATATCCACATCGCCAAAAGTCAATTCTGGTGCGGTACAAGATTTTGCTACGAAAGCCAATGCTTCAGTCTGAGCATCATTATTACCAGGAATTGCTGAAAACTGGAATATCCAGTTATTGCTTACCAATGGCTGTAATTTAAATGATCTACTATCTGAAATTTTTAATGCCATATAAATCCTCTTCTTCTTATGTATTTATCTTTACTTTTATATGGCCAAAATTATTTCAGGGTACTTTTACCCATTTCAGTGTAGTTTTATAATTCTTTGGTTTTTGGAACCTCTAAGCTTAAGAGTTGTATCTCTTTGTGTTTCATCAAACTGACCATCAATCAAAACATCTATATTTCTGAATAGTCTTTTGTGTTTATCGCTTTTTAACAAATCTTCATAAGTATACCCAGTCCAACAATAAATCTTTATATTATTTCCAAGTATGCTTCTAATTTTCTCAACTATAAAAATTATATTATCTATATTTTCTGGGCATAAAGGCTCACCACCAAGAATTGAGAAATTTCTTTTTATTCCATTCTTGGTTAAAAGAACTATTATATTCTCTGCAAGTTCTGTCGGGCTTACTTCAGCCCCACCATTAAAATCCCAAGTTTCTGGATTGTGGCAACCTTTACAATGATGCGGACAACCCTGTGCCCACAAACTTACACAAATACCATCATCACAATCTACTATGTCGTTTTCTATTATTCCTGCTATTCTCATAAAATTAATTTAGCCACTCTTTAATTGAGTGGCTTTATATTATACTATTTTGTTACAGTTGTCAATTTTATTTTTTCCAAGTGGAAAGATTATTTACATGAACATATCTCTGCTTCTTTTCTTGCTGCTTTCCTTTGTTAAAGTGACTAACTTTTGTGCTTAAATACCCTGTGATTCTAGCATAGTCATTTATATATTCATGGTCGGCACCACAAGATGGACAGCAATCTCCATCAGCAATATATCCATTATATCCACATTTTTCACAATCACTAAATAAAACGTTCAAGGCAAAATATGGAATATCTTTACTCATCGCATAATCAACTATCTGTTCCAGTGCTTCAAGATTGTTCTGAGCATTATCGCCAATCTCTACATAAGTAATACAACCAGCAGCAGAGTAACCAGTAAGCTCACTCTCTATATCAATTTTCTCAAAAGGACTTATTTCCTTCCAAACTGGAACATGAATTGAATTAGTGAAATAATCTCTCTCTTCCAACTCACCTTTTTCATTTCTTGTAGCTGAAACACCTTCTATCAAACCATATTTTTTCTGGAATTTCTTCATAGAAGTGTAACAAAGATTTTCAGCAGGAGTATAATAAACTCCAAAATTAAGTTTATAGTGTTCTTTATATTCCTTACATTTATCAGCAAACAACTGCTCAATTTCTTTAGCTACATTCATTCCTCTTTCTTCTGTATGATCGCAACCAACCAGAATTTGTAATGTTTCTGCCATGCCAATCTGACCTATTGCCAAAGAACCGTGTTTCAAAGCACCACGCAAGCCCTCTTTCTCAAATTCATCTCCATAAGAATAAAATGTTTTATTCTCATACATAAATTTAGCAGAAGCAGGATTTTGAGCACAAATCCAATTAAATCTCTCTATGAGTTCATCTTTACAATCGCTAATAGCATCTTTAAGAATTTCCATAAAGTAATCTATTACATAATCTGGATTATCCTTTGCTTTTTTTCTTGCTTCCATTGCTAATGTAGGAAGAATTATAGTAGCAGGAGCAATATTTCCTCTACCATCTTTCATATGAGAAGAAGAAAGATTGCTGCCTATATCATATTTTTTTCCATTTGCTATAATATCTATGGCTCTATTCCAGTCTTCTTTCCAATTTATGTCCCAACTGCTGTATGTTCTACACGCTTAAGTCAAATGTCACCATTTGAGCAGACTATATCTTCCATCTTTCGATGGCCCTCTGTTTGGAATTGGTGCTTATCTCCAATCCTACTCCGCTACACTCATCACGGATAGTCGTTACACATTTAAGAAAATCAATCATTATATGAGAACATCCATTGTCCTTTATACAAACTTTTTATAACGCCCTGACATCTTTTTGCTATTAATTTTATTTGTAATGACATATATTTTCATATTGTTCATTGATTTTCTCCTTAGCACGGTCTCAACTTAACTTTTTAAGTCCTAACCGTTAGCAGAACCACATGTTCCACACCCTTTAAGCAAGGTTAAGAGGGTTTTAAATGAGCTAGTAAATTACAAACCCATTGTGCTTGGAATTGTGCTAGGATCAAATTCCAAGACTTTCAATTCTTTTTTCAACTATTTAACCTCCTTTATGCTTTTTCCTAATATTATGTTGCTTTTTATTTTTTTCAAGCTTATTAAACTTATTTTCAACTACTTAGACTCCTTTACATACAAACCCAATTTTGCTCCAATTTCTGGATTTTCTTCTATAGCTTTTATAAGATTTTCTTTTTGCTCATCTGACAAATTATTCAAATAATTTGTCTTATATTCCATATCATTATAACCTTGGTCTTTGCTCCAATCACAGTTACAATAATTTGGATACATTCTTTTGGCAGTACATCTTATCGCCATTTTATAAAGATCATAATTCTTGCTTCCTTTATCATTTACTCCTTTCATTTTCTGGAAAATCTGACAAGGGAAAATAGATGTCTGACCATTTCCAACGCCTTTTATTGTAGAACCAAGAATTGCTCTTGTTACTATTCTGCCTTCTTCTTCTGTACAAGTTCCATAATTAATAGAACTGAATGGCAACTGGTTTCCAGAACGAGATTGGAGTGAATTCAAATTGTGAAGCATTCCCTCCGCTGCTTGCTTTACTTCCTGAATTGTATCAAACACAGCCTGCTGTCTAAATTTCTTATTTAATTTTTTATTATCAAAATAAAAATCTTCTTTCTTCAGCTTTAATTTTTTGAAGAACTTTTCTTTGTTTTCTTCAATCCAATCATCAAGCTTGTTTCTCCAAATACCACCTTCATCCTGATAATCTTCAAACATCATTCGTGGTAAATCAATCTTTTTAAAAGCCCTTGTATTTTTCAAGGCAGCAACTATATAGTGCTTCATAAATGATTTTCTTACATAAGGAACCAAAGACCAATCCAAATGAGTTGCTGCCACTCCACCGAACTGCTGTAAAGACTGAAGTTGGAACAAAACTGCTACCAACTGGAAAGCTGTATTTGCTGAACCTGCTGGTCTGATAAATACCTGTCGTGTTTTAAAACCATTAGCTAACAATTCATCAATAGGTACTGAAAGACAGTTTCCTGTTATAATTCCATTTGGAAGGACAAATGAATGATCCTCTTCTACTTCGAGACACCAAGTTTCTTCTTCTTTTGCTTCTTCTATATTTAGAACAGTCCAATAATATCTATTTTCATCTCCAATAAAAGAATATTCTTTTCCAAATTCTCTTATTCCATAATTTGTTTTTTGACCACTGTAATCTTTAACAGAAAGAATATAATAACCAATTAAAGGACAAATATATTCTATAAAAGAAGCAATTTCTTCACTAGAAGTGAAAATAGATTTATGATTTGTTGTCTGCACTCCATCAGCAGCATACAACCCTTCAAACAAAGCTCTTTTTTCCTTTATTGAAAGCTTATCTACATCGGGCATTTGTTTTTTAAAACCTATTGTAGAACTAAATGTAAGATATAAATCACCATTTTCCAATTCCTTAGAAGAATGTTTAATTATATTAAATCTATTAGCATATTTAATTTTTTCTCCACATAACTTAAGTCTAACAAATTTTATATCATCAACTTTTTTTCCATACGACCATCTAAAAGCTTCAGTATCATCTCCAAGAACAAAACCCAAGCACCAATAATATTTTTCACTATCAGAACACTCATCAAAAATAAATTGTTTTCTATTTTGAGTTTTTAACAATTTATCACCAATTTTTAGATTAGTAGTGATCTTTCCATTTTCCAAAATCCATCTGTGATCTGGTGTAAAATATTCTTCTGCTATAGAAGTTCCTCTATTAAATGTAATTTTATTAACTATTTTTTTGCCATAAGATTTTACAATAGCTTTTTTAAATGTATTTGTATGAGTTAAAACATTTATTTCATCTCCATTTTTAAAATCAGCAAAAGAATATACACCTTTATCTGTAATAAACTTAGTAGAAGATACTCCGCAATTATGCATACCTACTACATAAGAATCAAGGTCATGAATATATACTCTATTGTTAATATGATTTTTAGCAAATTTTGGTGAAATGTAATAATTCAAAGCAAGCTCTTTCATAAGAGCAGAATCTGCTTCTCCTTTTCTTCCGCCAAATGATTTCTCATCCACATTGGCATTTTGATTAAGAACATTTGAGGCTTTTAACTTTTCTTCAATTTCTTTAATAATATCAAGTCTCTTAAATCTTTCTTTGTTTCTTTCTTCTCTGAAGAGAATAAAAGCTTTGGCAACCTCGAAGCAATTTTGCTGCATCAGTTCTTTTTCTACAAAATCCTGAATTCTTTCAATTTCTATTTCATCTATAGGAATTTCAACTTCTTCCTCTTCAACTTTTTTTATTTTCTTAAGCTTGTCTAATTTTTTAAGAATTCCATCCAAAACTTTCTGAATTTTTTCATCATCAATTCTTTCCTCTTTTGGAACATTGTTGTTAGCAAGCTTTATAACTCTTCGAATTTTCTCAGAATTAAATTGCTCTTGTTTTCCATCCCTTTTAATTACTTTCTTCATTTCTTCTCCTTAAATTTCTTTACACACTATATATAAGTTTTCTTAACTTATATTTTTAAAATCAACACTATATATAAGTTTAAACACTTTAATTCTTTTTAATTCATTTGTCAATAAAAAAGGTCAGAACTTTAAGTTCTGACCTGGAGGTTAATTAATGAAATGAACACTAGCTTTTATCTTCAACTTCATTGTCGTTTTCGCTTGTTCTAAGTTTTAAAAGATCTTCTGGTTTTGGTGGATACAACTCCATAGTTTTTCTCATGATTGTTTCCATTACCTTATCTATAAGTTCTTTTTTATATTTATCATACTTAGCAATATTAGCTTCAGAACTATTTAATATAGCATGATACTTAGCAGTATTTTTTGGGAAATAATTTTCTGCTTTTGTTCCTAATCTACTGTTCTTAAGTTTATTTGCTTTTTTAATTCTGTCAAGCATAGCGGTTGCTGCATCCTTATTTCCTCTATCTTTACTTGGAGCTTTCAATTCAGAGAATCCCTGGAAATTAAGGATCGCCTTATGACCACCAGAATCATAATTCATTGAATCAATGACATGATCATGAACCCATTTAGAAACTTCTTTCTTTTCCAAAAGATCATCCATGTAATTCTTTACAACTTCTTTTACTGCTGGAATTACTTTACCAAAATCTACATTACCTTCGTAAAGCGGATTTTTTGCTGCCTGAATGAAATCAGAGAATCTCTTAATTACAAATGGGAATCTAGAACCATTTTTTGAATACAATGAAACTGTATATCTTGATGGATAATGTTTTGTTATGTCAGACATTTCATCCGACTTCTGCATTGCGAAATGACCCCAACTATTTATTCTACCAATTTTTGAGATATAAACATCTACTTTCTTTTTTTCATCATCAGTGAGATTTTCTCTTATTTTCAAAAGAAGTTTGTTTGCATTTGAAACTTTTGTCTTATCATCGGATTTAATTCCGCTAATAAGCTCATTTACTTCTTTATCTGTCAAATCACCTTTGTTACTCTGAATGATTTGTTTAAACTCTTCTACTTCTTTTCTTGTTGCTCTACCAGTAATTGTCTCTTTGGTTGTTCTCTGTGCTTTCTGCCTTACAGCATCAAAGTCAGCCATCTCGCCAATTTTTCTTCCTTCTCTGTTTTTATAAAAACTTGATTCTGGGTTGAAAATTTTTTTATCAATTCCATCAATAGTTTTCTTTTTAGAGTTGTGTCCATCCAATTCACTTGCGAACTCTGCTGGAATTTCATTTGTAACTATGTTCTTAACATACTTATAAATTTCTTTTGAATCAAAAATTTTCTTTGTCTTGCCACCTTCTACTGGAACTGGAACACCTTTTGTCAAAGCGTCAAGGATTTTTACTTTGGCAGCATTCAATTTCAATGATTTTTCAAGTGTATCGGCAAGACTCTCCAATGACGGGCCAGAATGTTTAACAATAGCTTCAGCTGTTCTATTGTCTTTTTTGGTTGCCTGTTCAATATAAGCAGTGATCTTAATAGCAAGTGCTCTTTCTGGTGTTTTAGCTGGATACTTGTCATCAAGGAATGTGGCGCGTTTAAGCTCGTTCTTGTCATATTGAGCACCATCAATCATATTAATAGCATCACAATCAGCAGCACTAAATACTCCAAGAATTTTTCCAAGAGCAGCAGCATTTGAAGGAGTCTCAATATCAAGAAGACCATTCTCTCCGCCTCTTAGGTTTTTATCATCATTATTATGATGATCCACTACATAATTTGGATTTGAGTTTTGAAGTCTATATGACTCTATATTTCCAACTGTAATCTTATCAATTGGATTCTGTGTTCTTGTTTTGATTTCTGAGTAAATCTTCAATGGGGCGAGAAGCTTCTTTGCTGATTTTTTGAAGACATCTTCAGACTTTGGAACAATTCTGAAAATTGTTTTCATATCTTTTACTAAATCATCTACATTATATTTAGTAAAATCAGTTTGGTTTAAATATTCTACAAGCTTATGTTTTTGTTTAGAGAAACCAAAATTAGACATAATCTGGAATTCATCAAAAATTTTTACAGTACTAAGCTTTCCAAAATCTGATACAATTACAGTTTTGTTTTTTGTTGGAGTTTCCTTAATCTTTAATTTTTTATCTCCATACTGACCAAATGTTACTGTAATATTATCATTACTATATCCCTTCTTTTTGAGATATTGAACTATGGCAATTGCTGAACAAATACCATCCAAATCGACATGTGTCAAAAGCTGAATATGCTTTTTACCTTCTATAACTTTATCAAGACCATCCTTGAGAGTTTTCTCAACTTCTTGGTTTAATTTTATTCCTTCGTTGAGCATTTCTTCAGTAATAACAATTCTATTACTATTTACTTTGCTTTTGAATTTATTGAATACCTTTTCTGTTAATAGCATACCGTTTCCTCTTTATTAACTTTTTAAAGTTCACCGAGCGGACAATTTTGTATCACCGAGAGGACAAAAAAGTCTGTTCTAGCTAATACTAATAACATATTAGCTAGCTAAAAAGCTTTACAAAAAATTTTTTTAGTTTAAGTTAAAAGTATCAGCTGGAGGGCTCAATGGTCGGTAAAGCGAAACTTATTTCTATGCTGGAAGATGTTGTTTATTCAACACAAGATAAATATGAAGCAGACAACATTATAACAAATTATATAAGATTTATTAACTATTTTGATTTAACTGATTATAAAATTTTTTTTAATTTCGAAAAACAATTTAGATTATTTATTAAACACAAAGCATTTAGTAAGAAAATTTCTATTAATTTTATTAATAATGAATTGTATATAAACGACATGCCAACGGAACTCGAAGAAATTAACAAAATTATACCAACATTTTTTGAACTTGACAAAAAAGAAGAAGAAGGCTAAGTTTTAGCTTCACCAACAAATAAAGGAGAAAAGATGGAAAAAGTTTACTCAACTCCATTCCGCAACTATATTCAAAGGAATGGTTTTGTAATGGTGTCTAATTTGCTTTTAGACTTTCAACAGGAATTGGGAATAAATGAAAAAGAACTTTCATTTATCATTAAAGTAATGAAAAACAGAGTTGGATATGCTGTGTCAGATTATGAATTGGATCCAACAGTCTGTTCAAAAACCCTCGCAAGAAGAAGAGCAGCCCTCAAAGAAAAGAATTTATTGAACTTTTCTGTAATTAAGAAACAAAATCCAACAACAGGTACATATGCTACAATTGGTATAAGTTATGATCTTTCTCCACTTGAAGCAAAACTTCAGGAAATTTCAGATAGAATTGAAAACAAGAAAAACCAGAAAATTGAAAAAGAAATTGTAGAAAATGATTGTTTAGTAGAATCAGAAGAAAATTCTCCAATTGAAAAATTTATGAATGATTGGAAAGAACATTATGGTCAGGAGTATAGAATTACAAAAGATGAATTTAAACTATATAATGAGCTTGGAAAATTTGATAAAGAATGTGTAGCAGAGATTTTTAATTATTTTAATGATGAAGAATTATTTGATGAAGGTTATACGCCAAGACTTTCATTTTTCTTAAAAACTAAATTTAGATTTGCTCATCTTAAAAAATATTGTGAAAACAAAACAGAAGAAACGGTTGATGTAGATGAATATGATGAAATGCTTGAAGAACTTGATGAAGAAAAAATTAAATCTTATGTAGATGAAGAATATTTTGATCATTATGACACATTAAAACAGAATAAAAATTATTATAAAGCAATTGAAAGATTGGTTAGAAGACATTATAAAGATGGTGAATTACCAGACATAAAGATATTACTTGACAAAGCTTATGAGAATAATTTAAAATACGAATTTAAGAAAAGGAGTTGATTAATGGCATCTAAGAATTTAGATTTTAGTATAAACAATAAAACTATTACAGTTAAGGCAGATTTTGAAGCTAAAACTGTAAAAGTGAATGAAATGTTTTTTAATAATTTGGAAGATTTTATTTATTATGTTAATAAACTAACAGATATAGCTGAAGAGTTGAAAGAGGAATGTGGAGATGAAATTTAAGGAAATTTTTGATAGAGCAGTTTTGACAGAAGAGCATGTAAGAAAAGGTCTTAAAATTTTCTATGAGATAGATTTAGATTTAATTAAGCCAAAAGCTCCTGAACAGCCAGCAGTTCCACAGCAACCAGCCGCTACTCCAGAAACTACTCAGCCCGTTCAGGATGCTCAAAATCCTGAGCAACAACCAGTTAATTCAGAACCAATGTCTGCTGAAACTCCAGAGCAGCCTCAGCAGGAAATATCACAGGGCACACCAGAACAATCAGCAGAAGAGCCAGAAAATACAGAACAAGACTCTACACAAAGTTTCTCAGCATCCTCTTTCAAAGCTTCTGTTGTAACAGAAGATGAAGTATCAGAAACAACAGAAGAAAGAATTGTAAGAAAATTTGAAGGAGTGGCTAGTCTTTCAGAATCGGAAAAAGATAATATTCAGTCGTTTGAAGATGTAGTAGATGTTCTTTCAAGAACTAAGAAAAATGGAACTGAAATTCTTGATGAGTTTAGTACAGAAATTATAAATCTTTGTATTCAACAGAATTTTCAGGAGATTAAAACTAAAGTTGATAAAAAATCAAAAATTTTTGTAGAAGTTTATTATGGTTACAAAAAGGATGATAGCTGTGGTTTAAGATTCAGTAAGAGACCAAATTCAGACATGCTTACTTCTACAATGTTAATTGATAACGAGATTATTTCTGCTAAGTTTAATATTGAGAAACTTAATCAGCAGGTAGCAGAATATAGAAATTATGATGCTAATAAATAATCTTGACTTTTTTGGATTGAACTTTTACAATTACTACATATTGTAAAAACAATATATAAATCCTTTATTCTTATCCTAAAGACCCAGGCTTTTCCATCGCCTGGGTCTTCTTTTTATAGCTTTATACTTGACAAAAAAAATATTATATCCTTAAATATAAATACTTATTTTTAAAAGAGGAAATTGATGGACTTTGAAGATGAAGATGAATATTATCAAAAAGAGCAACAGGATATTGACTATGGTTTTGATAATGTAGAAGACTATGAAAACAACGAAGACAATATTGATGAAGAGATAGAGGAAAAAAGTTTTAATGTTTTAAAAGGCCTTACTAAAGGAAAAAGAAACATGTACTTTGATGAGGAATATGTCAAAGATTTAATAGTCAATAAATATCAGCCATTTTTAGATTATGGAATTGATGAAAAAGGCAAGAAGGTTTGTGTTAGCAGAGAAAGAGCTTCCAAAGAAGTAGAAAAAGAAATAATGGGAAACCTTCTTTTAATTGCCAATGCCATTATAAACAAATATAGATATTGGCAGTTTGAGCCAATAGAAGATTTACAATCAGAAGCATTACAAGCAATGTGGAAATATCTTCCGAAATTTACTCCTGGTAAGGGAAGTGCTTTTGATCTTTTTAGCATTATCAGCAAAAGGCATTTGCTCGGTTATACGCTCAAAAATTATAAACACAGAATTACTGGAGATATAGATATTTGTTTTGATGTATCAACTCCAGATGTTGTAAATTATAATTTATTTTTTGAAGATTTGGAAAGAGTTTTCCTTAATATAATTAATAGACATTATTTAAGAGATCAAAGAAAAAAATATATAGAACTTACATCTATTCTCATGGAATATCTTGATAAAAACAAAAAGGTTGTTGGAAAAAACGATCTCCTTTCAGCATTTAAAGAATATGGTTATAAATCTACAGAATATAAAAAATTCATAGAGGAAATGTCTAAATATAAAGAAGAGTTCTACGCTCTGGTAGCAAAATAATCTAAATTAAGTTAAGAGTATGTTTAATGCTGATGAATTCTATAGAAGTATAGAAAGAAAAATGTTTGTAAATCCATTAAGAAGTACTGGCGAAATGGAAAATGCCTTTTGGCAACATCTCGGTAAATATTACAATAAAACATTACCATATCCAGGACAAACAAGCGCAAAAATTCTTTCAGATATAGAAAGACTAATGACTGGGCAAAAACCACATGGTTATCATCAGAATAAGAAAACTGATTTAGAGAAATTGATGGAGAAGGGAAATGCAGGAAGCTGATTTAGATAAAATTGCTGAATTCATGAATTCAGAAGAACAACCAGAAGTTGATAATAATGAAATTGAAAACACACTTGAATATATTGATACACAACTTCAGGAAGTAAAGAAAGAAACAAGAGAAATCACTTCTCCAGAGGAAGCGGAAAAACAGCAGCACACAATAGATGAGCTTACTAGCTTAATGCTTAATCAGTTTAATAAAGTAAATAAAAACACTGATGAAATTTATGAGTTATTTTATAAACCGCTTGCTTTAAGACAAGATAGGAGTGATGCTTCTAAGATGGCTTTGCTTGATTCACAAAGAATCAAAGTAGAAATGATGGCACAAATAGCAAACATTATTTCCGCTCAGGCCAAGCTCGAACAAGCAAAACAAAAACAAATGCCACAGGGTGTTTTTGTAAATGCTCAATCTGGAGCAGATGTTGGAATTAATTTATCAAACCTTTGGGACTCAACAAAATAATTTGACAAAATAAAATCAATGATTTATTATTCGTTCTATGAAGATTGTAGAAAATAGCGTAGAACGAATAGAATTTGATATTCGTGGTAAAAAAATGGAATATTGTGGTAGAGTTTGTTATAAATCAGATTCTAACATAAATGACACTTCTTATATAAAATTCTTAACAAACATTTATAAATCAGGTCATACATCAGTTCTTGAACATGAGAGGGTCATTTTTAAATCTGACTCGGTTGTCTTAAAAGATGACAAGTATTTTGTAAACACTTTTATTAATGGTAATTATTATGTATCTGCTAATGTAAGAGCTTGGTTGAATTCAACAGACAAAGAAAGTATCTTTTATCCTTATTTAAAAGAATTATATCCATTCTTATTTACAGAAGAGCCTGCATGTGCTAAATCAAGCAAAACAAAAGTAATAGACGGTAAAGATGTTCCAGTAGAATGTAGAGATTTACATGATGCTAAGACATTTAAAATCATAGCAAGTAGAGGATGCACTCATCAATTGGTAAGACATAGGGTTTTCAGTTTTTCTCAGCAGAGTCAGAGATACTGTAATTTCTCCGGTGATAAATTTGGTCACTCAATTGATTTTATTATGCCAATTATAAATGATGTAAAAGAATTTACAGAAGATCAAATAGAAGAAGCAAAAATTTATATGGCAAAATCATTTGAAAGAAGTGAAAATGAGTATTTTGACTTAATTGAAAAATATGGCTTAAGGTCAGAAGATGCCAGAAATGTTTTGCCAAATGCCGCAGCATCTATAATTGTTATGACAGGAACTGTAAAACAGTGGCAAGATTTCTTTACTTTAAGATGTGATTCACATGCTCAAAGAGAGATAAGAGATATAGCAAACAAAATAAAGGAGATTTTAAACGATGAAAAAACTAATTAGTTTTTGTGTTGGTTTGCTTCTAGCAATGAGTGTATTTGCTGATGAGGGAAAACTCTTCGATGCTTCAGTAAAAGCAGACTTAAATGGTTTTGATTGGGTTGAGAATTTTGAAATAACTTCTGATTCAGGAGCATTTACTAAAAAAGATTTAAGAATTCTTCCACCTAATGAACAGGGGCTTAGATTTGCCGCTATTAATCCACCAGCAGATAAATCTTGTAATTATAAAGTGTTAACTGCTTATCCTTCGTTTCTTAATGAAGGTGTAGTTGGTGGTGGTGTGATTGAGAATACTAATTCTATTAAATCTATCAAGGTGATTTATTGAGATATAGGCGAGAAAACCCCTTCCATATTGTTGAATAAACTGCCATATTTTATTCCCCTTTATTGTGTTGATATTTGTAAATTATTAGCACTATCAACCCATATTTTTATACCACCTAATGCATTTTGTGTCACACTAGGTAAAG
>Ga0326513_10002148_pt1 | contig 14644 bp, 16 predicted proteins | sample 2_2465_0518_D_FD_203654 | JGI IMG/M metagenome (GOLD analysis project Ga0326513, IMG submission 203654) | Bovine rumen microbial communities from UC Davis, California, United States - 2_2465_0518 | ecosystem: Host-associated > Mammals > Digestive system > Stomach > Rumen | place: USA...
ACTTGTATTTCTTTTGAGGGGATTGCTTTAATAATAGCATCCATTAGACCACTAGAGCGAAGAGCGTCATATAAAGTTGCTTCATCCGCCCTATCATCTTCATCAAATATAATATCGGAATACATATACACCAAACCAAGTTCATAGTACTTTTTAAGTTGAAGTGGACTTAATTTCCCATTTATAAAAGCTTTCTGAAGAGCTATGTCTATTAAATCTATCTTTTCATCAATAGAAAGATATTCTGCTATCTTTAGTTCCTTCCCCTTAAAACTAATTACCTTAAATGATTTATTTTCCTTTATACCTAAGTCTTTAAAATGAGGATATAAAGATTCTATTTTTGTTTCTTCCATATATTTTTAACTCCTTTTTCTCTTTTTATTTTTAATTTACCCTTTATATATAGTATATCAAAAATTTTTATAAATGTCAAATATTTTTTATTGCTAATTCTGTAAAAGTCTGGTCATCAAGGAAGAAATGCGTTGTAATCTTCGCAGCGTGCATATAAGCTAAAATTTTTGAAATACGTCTTTTAATTTGCATAGGAGTTTTATATGAACCGCTTGCTTGAACTTCACTCAACATTTTTCCAGCCGACCATGCATCGATATTAAATTTATCATCATAGCCGCCTACCCATTTTTTCGGGCTTTCTACTATTCTATCATAAATATTGTTCAAAACAGTGCTAAAAGCAAAAACGTGCATACCGTCTCCGGTCGTACCAGTAGAATCGTTCCATACCAAATAATCGACCATTGAAGTGTTGCCAAGAGTTCCATCAGATACTTTTCGGACTCCGCCAAGAGCACCTAATATTACCAAACTATATCTCATTACAGCATGAGCTTCTTTAATTGCGACAGGCGAGCCTTGTACAGCATTGTCAGTTTCTCCTGCGGCGGAAGCGTGATAAATTGTTGAGTTAATCCAATGATTAATAAACATATCATTTTCATTTTGAGTAGCCAATTCTTGAGCTAAAAACAAAAATGGTGAACCACTTACGCCACCAAAGCCTCTAAATTTTGCCATATAATAATTATAATTTTTAACGCTCACTGCAAAAGGTTGCTCATCAACATAGAAAGTGACATCTTCTTTATTTTGTGTTGCGAGGTTTGCAACAATGACACCACTTCTTTCATCTAACTTCCAGTGACTATTGCTTAATTCTCTCATTACATCTTCTGAAGTTTCACCAGGAACATAAGCTATTCTACCTGATTGATTGCCTTTGTGGTATTCGGCGGCTGCCTTCATCGCTTCATCAACCGTACTTATTGCTTTGCCCGCAGAAACCGCGGATGCGGCCGCCACAACCAGCTCCGCCGCGTCACCTTTAGCTTTCTTTAAATTAGGAGAGAGCGCATCAATGACTTCCGCCACCAATTGAGCAAAAGCAACTAAGTTAAGGCTTACGTCTTTCCCGCCAGTAATTGAAATCACCATTTCTCCATTGGCTTTATTTGATTTTGCAGTATTGTTTGTAACCAAGAAAATATCTGGATGTCCTGCCGCTTGGCTTATTCTATTTATTTCATTTTTATAGCTTAAAACCTCACTTTGCAATTTCGTCCACAAATCTTGAACTTCATCTACGCTATCTGTATTTATTGTTCCATTTTGAATACTGGCGCCTAATTTTTCCAATGCACTTTGCAAAGGTACTAAAGTACTTTTAAAAGAAACACCTGCTGCAGAGCCACTTTTTGTTTTTCTTCGAGTAGCATCTCGTATGTTTCTTAATGCTTTCTTAATACTAACTACTTCTGCTGTATTAACTGCACTATCCGTGGTAGGAGAGGCTTGCAACAGCTCATCAAATACAACATTTAATCTTTGTTCAAGAGCTTTAATGAACTGATTATAAAATTTTTTTTGTGCGGCAGTATTGTCTCCCATTGCACCCTGAAAAGTTCTAATTTTATCTTGTATCTTTTTTGCAGTAGCTCTATTTCCTCTTGCTGCAACGAGTTCTTGCATTCGGTTTCTTTGTTTTTGAAAAACATCTATCGCTGCATCTTCTCGTATTTCTAAATTAGTATAATCGCGAGGAAAAGCTTCTGGTCTTTGTTGGGCGGATGCTGGATCTTGATACCCCGCATAAGTTAAATGTACATAATCACCTATTGCACTCATTTATTCACCCCCGTATAAAAAAGGCGGCAGCCTATTGGCCGCCACCTCCATTTTTTTAATTTTCGCCGCGATAATCATCAATCTGAGGCTTGTATGTGCCTGTTGAAGGATTCGGATAAAATCCTTTATGAACATAAGTTTGGTTACTACCATCTTTATTTTCTCTCATTACAGCATCTCTAATTGTAGTTGTACCAGTAATCTCATCAATAACCTGGAATGTACACAGTACCTTTTTCTTATTATTAAAGTATGTATATCCAGGCATTGCATCCATCGTAAATGTAAATGTACTTGGATCACCACTTGAAGCCATTGTAATAGTAAAATTAGATTGAATTTTAACAAGCGGAATTGTTAAAATTGCAGGTAAATCTCTACCATCTGACTGGCGTCTTACTAAAGTATCTGCTTCTACATAGAAATACCCAGCAAAGTTTTCTGCATCAATCTGTAATTCCATTGCTTTTGCTTCATTGCTCTCTTTAGTATAGCAGTCAACAAGAACAACATATTTATAAGCATTATCAGTTGTAATTGTCTCTCCAGTGGATACCTTCATACCCTGATCGTTATAGCGGTAAATAGTATTCTCTGTGACAATAGTTCTATCAGAGACACTAGTAACAGCCAAGAAATCACCAGTAACACTATCTTCTCTTATAATACTAACGAAAATAGGAGCGGTAGAGCAGATAGGAGTAGACAACTGGTCTGATAAATCAATAGTGCATCCAGTAGCTGTTGTTCGTGATTCTGACAAAGTATAATAGTACAAAGGAGAGTTTGGTGCTGCCGCCTCTGCTGCGCCGGGGGCATTTTCAGAAGAAGCCCATAAACGCGCATTGTCTCCGTAATATGCTACTACTGCCGCTATCTCTTGTTCATCTATTTGACTTCCAGAACCAGATGTAGTATTGTCCACATAATTCCACACACCCTGCACCTCTGTTTTTTGATATAACTTATCATAACTTTGCGTAGTATAACTTCCACTACCCTGTACACCAGTACGAATAACTCTATTTACATGAACGGGTTGATCATCATAATCAAATAAATTCGCACCAGATAAAATTGAAAAACCAATTGGTGATAGAAGTGCATCTTCAACAGTAAAAGTTAACGTTTTCAATTGTGTTATCATACAATTTCTTGTATTGTTCAGACTATATCTTCATAGTAATACTATGTTCCTCACTGTCTCTCTTAATAAGAGCACTTAGTCGTTGAAGTTCTTAATTACAATTTGCCAAAAATCTGATGAACACAAAAAAGTTTCTAAATCATTAAAAAATTGATAAGGAATTACTAAAAAAGGAATACGATTTTCCTCGCAGTATAGACGTTTCATGTAATCATGTTTTTGTTGACGGATTAATCGTTCTGGAGTATCCCATCCTGTTCCACTTGCAGAATAATGCAAAGTACCATTTAGTTCAATTAAACCAATTAATTCTTGCTCCATATTAAACAAAGCAAAGTCGAATCTCAACAATTTAACGTCTTTTAAATCTGGAAATGTATACTCTCTTTTAAAAGGAATGTTTTTAGAAGTTAATAACTGATCCATTAGCATATTAGCTTTTGAATCTAAACACCCACAAGAAACACACATTCCATTAAATAATCGTTTTCCAGATACATCTTTAAATGCCCCACAATCGCATTTACATTTATACCAATAAGCTCCATCTTTTTCATTTTTATAACAATCTAAAACTGTTAATTTTCCATACTTTTCCCCAATATGAGAATTTGCATTTTTATTGTTTTTTTCTTTTAATTGTTGTGTTTTGTAACAGCCACAGCTTTTTGAAGTGCCACTTTTTAATGACCCTGAAAAAACACTTTTAATTGTTCCACAATTACACTTGCACACATAATATCGAGGTCTACTTTTATCTGGCCTCAAAACAGTCCATTTTCCAAAAGTCATATTAGAAATATCATTATTACATTGCTTAGAACAAGCAGTAGAAGTACCTTGAATTAAAGCTGTCCCTCTAACGGGCTTTTCTTTTCCACAAACATCGCATTTACATAAAAAATATTTAATTCTGTGTTCATTTGTATGATGAAATTTGATTACTTCCCAATGCCCAAATTTCATTTTTGGCTGAATTTCACTTGGAGTCATAAAACCAGCCTCCTTTTTCAAGTGTTTAATAATTAATTTACCTGCGGATTGACCAATCTTCAAACTTTTTACTATACCTTAATAGTTAATTAAGCCCTTTTCTATATCACTATGAAAAGTTAGTATTTGAAGCTCTAAGGTTGTTCCCGCAATTCAAGGAATTTTTTTTAAGAAGGAAACAAAACGTCAATAGGTTATTTCTTCTCCTTCCCAACTGATGAGGCGGGTATTACCGCGTCCACCGGTTGCATAAGACGTAGTCGCGGCGCCCTCAAGAGTAGAGGTCTTTGCCGAATCAATCAAAAGAACAGGCTGGCCTTTTCTAAAGAATCGACTACCAATTTGTCTGTTATCAGTAGATCTGAATACAACATTAGTACATTCTCTTATACCAAATTTCATATATGTATCCTCCTTATATGTATTCTTCATTACTCTCGGATGATTGATGTAAATCTTTCATCCAATTATCAACATCTTCTATGCCTTCCGCTCCCGCCATTTTAGCCTGTACATAAATATCATAGGCAACTTTTGCTTGATATCTTTCAAATTCATCAAACAATTGATAAACCGAATATTGCAAAAGGTCTTTTTTATTCTTTTGTAAACCAACAGAAAGAATAGAAAGATAGCGATCAAAAATGGAACTTGTCTCGCTCCCTCCATGTAACTGTGCTAATTTTTTATGCCTCTGTTTTAATTTCTCCGCAATGCGACGGCTTAATTCTCCTGCGGGATTATAATCATTACTTTCTCCCTGATCTTTAATCAAGCAAAACATTTCAGCAATAATTTGCCTTAGTTCTTCATAATTAACTCTATTAATAGAGAATCCCTGACCATCTTTTTTGAGAAAAATTTCCATAGGGGGATGCCATTCTATCTCATATTGTGGGAAAAGAATTTGTAAAACAAGCTGAGCGTTTTCAAACGGTTTTTTTATTTCGGGCGAAGGCATAGATATGATTTGCATTAATATATCAAAATTTTCTATACCGTCTAAATCAATTTTGTCATCCTCAATTAAGATATTTTTAGAAATTCTTAACAATTCACACCCTGGAAATAAAACATCTTGACCGCCTATATAAGCTATTTCTTCTAAAGAAGGCTGATGCACAGCTACTCTTGCTCCTTTAAAAGGAATATCTATCTTTGAATTTAAAATAAAAGGATCAATCATTTATAAACCCTTTCTGGAATCGGACCATCTCTTTCAATTAAATCATCAGAACCATGAACTGCGCTATACATCAGCGTATATCCCGCCAAATCTTGATTCAATATTAGTTCATTGCAACTTAAAAATTGAAAAGTTCCTATTCCTGACAGTCGTGTTTTATTTAAAAGACCATCTATGTAACCACATATTTTTAATGGTCTTAACTGATAGCTTCCTATATCCCAAGTGTCAATATGACATATAACATCAAAAGTAACAACACAGTCCCTAAATTCTGGATTTCCACTTTGCATAAAATTATCGAATGATATAATAATATATGATTTTTTATCTTCATGCTCAGGCATTTTTATCTTAGGTTCAAGTTTTATATACCCATTTTTACGAAGATAATTTAAATCTGCTTGATTTAATAATTTTTTATATTCTTCATTCTCTTTATTAGATAAGCAGTCTTTATTAGGAATTATTAATAATCTTTTTAGATTTTCACTATATTGTCTACTTTTAATAAATAATTTATAAAGAATTTCTTCCATATCTTTTTCGCAGGAGAGAAAAGATGATTGACATTTGGTCGTTAAATCGATCATTTATCCTTCAACTCCTTTAAAAAGATTCTACAATTATTTGCTTTGTAACCGTTTGTTCATTCACAGTATATGACAAATTAAATTTGAATGGTTTTCCAGTTAATATTTCTATATTAACTTTTCCATTACCACCTGTAACAAATTTTACATTTGCAGAATCTTTACTCCACGTGCCGCCAAGCTCCATATTAATTATTTCATATTCATTAATTGAGTACGGCCCCACATAGCTATCACCTTTAATTTGTGGCTCACCTTCCGCGGGAACAATTTCTTCAACTGCGGGAATCCCTTCCTGATCTTCCAATGGATTATCATAAGTTTCCAATAGAACAACCTCAATTATATCGTCTGCGGCGAATGAGTCTTGAACTTGACATTCATATGGTTTGCCTCTAACTTTAATTTTAGAAAACCTATGAAAAAATTCTCGTGTTTCTTCATTCTCAGTAATATACATTACCAAGCTGTAATTGAGATCATTCCAAGTTATTTTCTTCTTTTGATTCCATCGGATATCTGTTTCCACAGGACCTCTTACATAAACTTTATATTTATGTCCATTAATTTCAACTTCTTCTTTGCAACGTCTTACTTCTGCGCGGAAATAAGCTGTTTCTTCTAATGCCCGCAAATAAATCAACCAATAGGTATCATTATCTATGTTGCGGAAAACTTGACCTGTAGAAATACCAGTCGGTTGTATACCTTCAGTTGTAGTGCCAGCACGTTCCTCATTTAAACATATATCTTTAAACGGGATTGAAAGTGTCTTTTGGTCATAGTCATTTTTTAATTTATCTGGATTTAATAATGCCCTAAATTGCTTTCCTTCCTCTGTCTCAAGTGTAATAGCTTGATAAGAATATAGCAATGCTTTTTTTAAGGTTCGAAGTTTATCTTCATTCATTCGATCCTGTTGCCTAGCGCCGCCCATCCATTGCAACCGCATATTCATGTTTTCAGTTGACATCTGCAGCCACCTCATTTATTAAACTCAAACATTCAAAAACTGTTCTACGATATAACGCAAAATCTTGTTCGTCATTTAGAGAACGCATACCTTCTAATTTACACAATACAGAAAGTAATTTGTCCTGATGATTAATAAAGATTTCTTTCATTCCCATTATTTCTTCTATTATTATTGAGAGCAGCCATTGCCAATCAGCACCCTCTTCTCGGCTTGGTAATAACTTATAAATTTGATTTGTTAGTCGAACAAGATATTTCTTAACCGCGATATCTTCGACTAAAAGGTTTGGTTTCAGAACCATAACTTTCCATTAAATGCGACATTGTAGGAACAACTTCTCCATCTTCAGTTTTTTCTCTACGCTTATAAAGACGCTGCAAATGAAAACCAAGTCTTTCCCAGTCTTTTTTCATTGCTTGAAGTCGTTGCATATGAGCGGCTTGAGACGTGAATTTGAAGTCTTCACCGCTATATTTTTGCCGCGTAAGCTCAACACTTGCTAATTGCTGACCAAGCCATTCAACAATCATATAATGAGCTATAATATTTTGTTCTTCTTTGGACAATTCGATATTGTATCCCTCGCTAGAATAGTCATGAATATCGACACGTGGAAACTCAAACCAATGCAATGCGCTGACAAAAAGTTCATCAACAAGTTTTTCTGTGTCTTGTCTATCCAGTTCCATATACATATCATCTGTTATCTTTGAGAAGAATATTTTATATATGTCAGAGAAAGATGTAACATCTGCCATAGAAATCCTCCTCTTTAATCATTTCTTAACTATCTTATACTTTGACGTAGTTACAGGTTCTGCCTTTCTACTCGGAGCGGAATCGGCGGTCTCTATCGCCTTTGCCTTTCTTTCGGGCTTTTGGTTTTTCTCACTCGAATCGTCAGTCTCTTCATTTAAAATCCTATTAACATTAATAGCATTTTCAATATTAAAACCTGTCTTTTTAGTAATAAGCTCTCTCTTTCTTGTGTCAGGCAATTCCATTTCAACACTCATGCTTTTAACAATCTCAATTACACCATCTGGCGCAAAATTCAAACAGTCCTCAAGCTGGTCTAAAGAGCCTGTTGTTAAGAGCTTCTTAATTTCAGCTTCTGTATAAAAATACTCTGGTTCTGTTTCAATTTCCAATGCCTCAAGAGCAGTTTTATCTTTAACAATAAAAAAATTCTTTAAAGCATACTCACCGCCTGGAGACATTGACAATTCTTTAAGTTCATCAATATCAATATTTCTTGTCTGACCTGGCGCAAATACTCTCTTCATTCCATCTTCAAGAGTGTAACAAGTCGTACCTTTATTTCTATTGCGAACAGGAACTACTTTCTTTTTTGATACAATTTCTTCCATATTTAATTTTCTCCTTTATCTCTTTTTAAAGTGCAGGGAGATTAGACTTTAATCTCCCTACACTAAATAATTTTACAATTATCTTGTTAAACTATAGTTATCATATACACAGAAGTCATTAGAGAAGATAGCTCTTACGCCAACTTTCTTGTAAACCTGAACTTCTCTTGAACGATCATAGCCAACATATTCATCAACGATTGTTGAACCCTCGAAAGCAATCTTAACAGGCTTCTCAACACCAGAAGCAAAAATGTAAGCAAATCTGGGGTCAATAACCTTAGTCTGATTTGTCTCATCCTCAAAAGACTGGGGAAGAACGATAACTCTATGACCCTTATAGTTAGCAAAGTAACCATTATTCCATTTCTCGTCTCTCATTCTATCCGAAATCCAGCCCTGTGCGGGAACCATCGTTGCGGCAAACTCAAATGTACAATAAATATCTGCCTTTCCGCCATAAGAATCAGCGATAGCAAGAAGTCTATCCATCTGAACTTCGTCAAATGTATTCGTAGAAACAATATTGGCAGCCTGAACATTGCCAATAGCACCAAACAGCTGCTTCTCAATTTCTACATAAATACACTCATCCATACCTTCCATAACAATGTCAAGTACGTCAGCAAAATCTACGCGGCCATCAAGGAACTCCTCGAAGCCAATCTGAGCAGCGCCGCCGATAGCATTTGTTGTAACCTCATAGCTCTTACCATCAAGTTTGAACACTTCATAGATACCTGCAAGACCGACTTTTCCGATGAACTGTTTTGCGCGTCTGCGGGAAGCCTGAGTAATCTTCTGAACGAAGATCGGTTTAGTACCCTGTGCAAAAGTCTTAACTTCAGCAAACTGACCGTATTGCTCAAACACTTTCTGCGGGAATACTTCCTCAATGATTTCAGCCATGATCTGATAAACAGTTACTTTATTCTTTTGGAAAGTATAATAATCTTTTGCCAGCTCTTTCATTTCATCTCTAAATGTTTCATTCAGAGCAGAATAGGTCAAATTCTGACCCTGGAAGCTGAACGCTGTAGCTGCCTTTCTATCTGCTCTAGCAACTACTTTACCTAAACTAATAATATCATTTACTGCTAATGCCATATTCGTTCACCTTCCTTTCATTAAGCAATTCTCTGAACCTTATAGCCACGTTGACCATCAGGCATTGTATATTTCTTTACAATAACAAATAGCATTGTTGTTGGCGGATTTTCGTTTGGCAATGAAGCAAGTTCAAGAACTTTAAAAGTTCCACTAGAGAATCTATCATACTGAGCTTCTCGAGGAGTAACAATATCTCCTTCTTCATATTCTGCATTTTCTTTTTCTGCTAATGTATTTGTGGTGAAGATATCACCAATATTTATTTTAAGTAAACGAGGTGCAATACCATCCATACGATAGGGATATTCCGTATGACCGTATGTTGCTCCATCAAAAGCAGGCGTGATAGTAACCTCACCGCTACTAGCTGGAGTACCAACAGGCGCCCCAGTTGTCATTGACCCGCCGCCATATGTTGTACCATAAGGTTTATCATCGCTAATATCGGTATTCCGAGATGTCAATCTACCAATCATTGCTTTATTAGTGACATAGTTATCTCCAACACGAATCATAGCAAAATCTTTATAAGATAGCCAATCCTCATAAATTTTAATTTCATTATATACTAAGTATGGCTCTGCCATTGTTGCAGCGCCTTGTCCATCTCCAATCGTCCCATCTGCAGTTACCATATTTCTTGCATAGTTATAAAACATGAACTGACCATTTTGTAGAACGTCTACTGTAGGATCAAGTGGAAGGCTTGCATAAATTTGACCTGTCTTAATAGCAGACAGCTGATTAGGCTCAACCTGCCCAAATCCGATTCTTTTAAAACCAGCCATTGTATATTTTCCTCCTTTAAGATTATTCTGTTTTATTTTGTCTTGCCAGTGCTTCTTTTATCCAAGCAGGCATTAGACACTCATCGTCAGAAAGATTATATGTTGTTATTTCAACATCGTCCTCTGTATTACTTTCATTTTTATCATTTGTTTCTAAATCAAAGTTGACCTTTTTTCTAAAACAAATTACTGAAAGTTTTGCTTCAATTTCATCAAGAGTGTACTTTTCTTTATTTGCAATTACGTCTGCTTTATCTTCATCAGCAAGCATATAGAATTTTCCAATTAACTCGTCTTTTTGAGCATCTTCTATCTGCGCCTTGAATGAACGTAATTCTTTTAATTCTTCTACGACAAGAGCATATTCACTTTTTAGAGTATTATACTCTTTTTCATAATCAACTGCGGGAGTATCTGCTTCAGGCGTCTCCGCACTAAAGTCTTTCTTCTCATCGTCGTCTTTTTTTGTATCAGCAGATGTATTTTCTTTCTTATTATCTGTTGACTCTGAATCAGAACCAGAATCTTCTTTCTTTTCATCCGCAGGAGCTTCTTTCTTATCATCGTCTTCAGTTTTCTTAAATTCAGTTTCTTCTACTGTTTCTACTGTTTCAGCTACTGTTTCTGTTGTAGCTTCAAACTCTGTTGTTGTTTCCTGAATATCAACTTTTGTTTCATTGTCCATAGTGTCACTTCTCCTTTCTAAAGCAAATTTTAAATCTTTCATCATAGTATATAAAGTAGCTTTAAAATCATTTTCATCTTTTGAAAATGCTGCACTTATATTTGGAGCAGTTACACTTGCTCCTTCAAAGCATGGCTCTACATTTTCTCCTAATAAGCATAGCTTTGAAAAAGTTGCATCGTCTATAATAAAGAACTCTACACCTTTCTGAGAATCTGTACTCCAATGCCCATCAAGAGTCTTATCATCTAATTCCATAGATTGGTTATTACCTTTTTCTATAACACGGCGGGCCTCTTCAAACTGCCCTGTCCAAAGGAAACCTGTCGTCATTAGATACTCTCTTGTTGTAATATTTCCAAAATCATCGGTATCATCAAATTCTTGAAACCATACCTTTGCATCTGGTGCAACAAAACCATAAGGACGAGTTAAGCAATTAAAATGGAATCCATCGCCATCAATTACTACTTGGTCACCATGATCGGCAAAATCTTCACTATCAGCTTTATAGTAGCCAACAATCGGAGCACCGCGCAATGTTTTAGCCATATTGGTTGCAACTTCTTTTGTAATTGCACTTTGGTTTCGATTTTGACCTACATATAAAACTTTGATTTCACAAGCACTCATTAAAGGGTTTATTTCAAGAGGTTGAAGATTAATAAATTCTGGAGACTTAATAGTAGCAATAGACTTATGCATAACTAAGTCCTCCCCTTAAAAATTTATCTATTGTATTTTAAAGTATTCAAAAGTATGTTAATAAAGTATGCCCAAAAAAAATTAACTCATACTTTCTCTGTTCATTATAGTTTTTTCACTTTTTTCATCATCAGCTTTTTCTGGGCGACCAGCTTCGCCTTTCTCTTCTTGCGGCTGCGTCAAATTAACTTCTTTGCCCTTGGGGTCTCCACTCTGTCCAAGATTCAATAGAGTATCACCATTCATAACGTTTGTATTAAGTGGCGGTATTAAAATATTATAAAGTTGCAGAACTTGGTTCTCAAAATAGACAGAAGCAAGTATGTTTGCTTGAGATTGGCCCATAGCAACCATTGGCGCCATTTTTGAAAAGCCCATAGTAGCCATATCTTTATACTGTTTTGCCATATCTTTATAGTTATAAATTGTAGTTGGCAATATTTCCGCAATCAAATTTAATCGTCTTGGAACTTTGTTATAAGGCTTTAATAAAATATTTAAAAATTTCTGCAATTGTAAAACCAGATTATACATCATAGCTTCATCATTTAAAATACTCTTCTCAAGAGCAAGATTACCATCTGTATTAAATTGCATTTGAGATATACCCGCCTCATTATAAACAGTTCGCTCTCTTCTTTCAAGCTCGTCTGTTGCTGTTTGCGCAGCAGTAGAATCTGTATCTGCAACTTCGACATCTGCAAAAGTGGTTAATACATTAATACCAATAGCATTACCAAGCATTCTGACTGCATTATTATGTATGTCTCTACCTTCATCAGGATCAAAAATCATTTCACCGTCTTTATTGAGCGGCAATTTCTGAATAATAATTTTTAATAATTGCTGTGCAGCTTTTTGTTTATCTAATTCTTGCGCGGCAGTCAAGTCTATAATTGCAGGAATAACAGATGCCATAGCTGGCATATCTTCTCCATTAAGATTAAATTTAATAGCATTATTTATATCTAATAAGTACCATCCACTACCATCGCCCATCTCATCTTTAAGTTTGCCTTCTTTGTAAAGTTTATACCCTTTTCTAAACTCTTTAGGAAAAAGTTTTAATACTTTTAAGCGAAGTTCCAGTGTTCTAAACTGTTCATCAAAAAATTTCATATTGAACTCAATAGCAGGTTTCTCATTGACTTTATAGCGGCTACGACAGTAATTAGGAGGTAATTCTTGCACACTCGCAGTGTTGCCATTCTCAACTATATATCCATAATAACATCCGTGCTTTACAACTTTTAAAGCAACTTCTTGACAAAAAGTTTTAACCCCAAAATTTTCAAAACGATTTTGTGCTTTATAAAATTTATCTACAATTTTTTCTGTATCTGTTTCTGCGCCCGCTTGTACAACGTGCGGTGTGATAATCCAATCATATCTATATAAAAAAGCAAGATATCTGCACAGCCGTGCATAAATACCGCTTGTTCTAAAGAAAAAATCAGAAACTTCTCTCATTGTAATATAGTCACCATCGTTTAGTGCCCGCATAATCGTACGTTTATCACCAAGGCGTGCATTAAATTTTTTGAAGTAATTTAAATCAACGACAGCGTCCTCAAGAAGTTTTGGACCAACTTTTATATTGCCAAATGTGATAGGCTTATTTATATTTTCAAACCTATCTGTCGGCTCAAAGAAATCAAAACTTTTATCGTGAATATACTTTTGTCTTTCTATTTTATAGTCAACTATTTTTTCGTCCATTTTTTCACCCCTTTAGTAGCCCGCGGCTTTCATTATATAATCGTAACTAATAAGGTTTTCCTCTGTATAGGGAATTTCCACAAGAGTAATATTGTGTTTTTCACAATATCGTCTCTTCATATTATCATTATATTGCTGCTTGCGCAAACCAGAAATTCCACCGAATTTGCTTTTGGGCTCAAAATGTTGAATACCTTGATACTCCAATAGAAAGTCAAGATTTCCATCGTCATCAAAAATTGCAAAATCAAAGCTATCGAAGAGGACGTCCATTATTTGAAACTAAATCTGGAAAACTATATTCTTCTTGAAAATTTAAATCTGAAAATTTTAATATATCTTCTATTTTTATTTCTGCCCTTGAAGCCCTCATATTTATCACCCTTTCTTTTATGCAAATTCTCTTTCTCTCATATTTAAAAACAAGAGAAAGAGAAATGCTTATTTTTGTCCAATTTTATGTATAGAACATATAATCAGAAAATTTAATTTTCTTTCGTTTATGTTTTGAATCTTCGTACTTTTTAATATAGTAAAGCCCATATATAAAAGCAGAGAATTTATCTTTTTTGATTGTCTTAGATACCTGTTTAAGAATAATATTTAATCCTTCATTCTCTTGCGCAAGATTAAGTAATTGTTCTCTTAAAACAGTTGTTAAAACGTAAGGTCTTAAATAGTCATTACGTTGTGCGATACTCATCGCCTGCCCCGCCTTTGTAGACATCAAAGTTGCTTTTGCTTGAGACTCATCAATTAATAGTTTAATCTTACCATTAATCATTTGTACTTTTGCGTAGGCATACATTTCTGTATTCATTGGCGCATTTGCTTTGATTAAGAATAATGCATCTTCTTCCATATCTGGAGTTCTAAAGTTCTTGTATCTACCCTCTTCATCATTCTCAACACCAAAAGGTGGTAAGTATTCATTTGTATCTGGGTCAGTTTGAGCTTTTACAAGATACTCAACTAAACCCGCACCAATACCATTGGCATCAATAGCAATACACTTCGCACGATATTTAAAAAACAGTTTCTTTAATTTAATTGCTTGATCTTCAAAATGTTCTGCAGTTAAAGTATAAATATTGACAAGCGACTTAATTGCAGGACCTTGCGGCTGAGGAGTTACTTTAAAAACAAGTACCTCAGTAGCACAATCAAAACGTCCAACGTCCACTCCAAGAATATAATAAGCTGTTTTTGAGGAGCGGCCGCTAT
>Ga0326513_10002149_pt1 | contig 14644 bp, 10 predicted proteins | sample 2_2465_0518_D_FD_203654 | JGI IMG/M metagenome (GOLD analysis project Ga0326513, IMG submission 203654) | Bovine rumen microbial communities from UC Davis, California, United States - 2_2465_0518 | ecosystem: Host-associated > Mammals > Digestive system > Stomach > Rumen | place: USA...
TCAAGCATCGCGGCTATGTCATCCCGGAGGATGTGCGTGCCGTAGCCTATGATGTGCTGCGTCACCGTATCGGCCTGACATATGAGGCTGAAGCCAATAATGTAACCAGCGAGGAGATTATCAGCAAAATTATCAATAAGGTAGAAGTCCCCTAATCCTGTTTTTCCGTGGATACATCTGATATCTTAAAGAAGGTCAGGCAGATAGAAATCAAGACCAAGGGCTTGAGCAATAATATCTTTGCCGGCGAATATCACTCCGCCTTCAAGGGGCGTGGTATGGCCTTCAGTGAAGTGCGCGAATATCAGTATGGCGATGATATCAGGGATATTGAGTGGAATGTGACAGCCCGCTTCAATAAACCATACGTGAAGGTGTTCGAGGAAGAGCGTGAGTTGACGGTAATGCTTCTTATAGACGTCAGCGGCAGTCTGGACTTCGGTACGATGAGGCAGACCAAGCGTGAGATGGTTACAGAGATTGCTGCCACTCTTGCTTTCTCGGCCATTCAGAATAATGACAAGATTGGAGTGATTTTCTTCTCTGACAAAGTGGAGAAATTCATCCCTCCCCAAAAGGGCAGGAAGCATATCCTGTATATCATCAGAGAGTTGCTTGACTTTGAACCCGAAAGCACCAGAACTGATATCGGCTTTGCCCTTCAGTATCTGACTCAGGCTATCAAGAGGCGTTGTACAGCCTTTCTGATTAGTGATTTCATTGACAGGAATAATTTCTGTCAGTCTCTCTCCATTGCCAACCGCAAGCACGATGTCGTGGCCATTCAGGTTTATGACAAACGTATCGCTGATCTGCCCGATATAGGCCTGGTCAAGATGCGGGATGCTGAGACGGGGCATGAGATGGTTGTTGATACCAGCAGCAGAAAGGTCAGGGATGCCCAGTACAGATGGTGGTCTAACCTGAGCCTCAAGCTGAAGGACACCTTCAACAGAAGTAATGTGGATTCAGTCAGCATCCGTACTGACCAAGACTATGTAAGTTCCCTGATGACGCTCTTTGCGCAAAGGGGCTGATAAAATGAATTCTGATAAATATGCGTATAAATAAGATTCTCCTGGGACTGGCTCTGATATTGCCTGTGCTGACTGCCAAGGCGCAGGTAGTGGTGGAAGCCAAGGTTGACAGCCTACAGTTGTTCATCGGAGAGCAGACCGGCCTTACTCTTAGTGTCACACTGGGGGCGAAGCAGAAACTTCAGATGCCTGTTCTTAAGAAAGGTGACCAGATAATTCCGCTCATTGAGGTGTTGAATGTACAGCGTGCGGATACCAATTATATGGACGAGGGCAAGCGGATGGAGGTCATACAGCGATATACCATTACCGCCTGGGATTCGTCTTTATACTATCTGCCTCCTTTCGAGGTGAAGGTGGATGGTAGGAAATATGCCTCCAAGAGCCTGGCGATCAAGGTCTATACCGTTGATGTGGATACCCTGCATACCGACAAGTTTTTCCCGCCCAACCCGATTATGAATGTCCCCTTTGCATGGAGCGACTGGAGCGCCGTTGTGTATAGCTCGTTCCTGATTGTCCTGCTGCTGGTTGTATGTGTGGTACTCTATTACCATGTTCTTATTGGCAAACCTATCGTGCGCATTATCCGCAGGAAGAAGGTCCTGCCACCGCATAAGGTGGCTATCAATGAGATAGAACGTATCAAGGCTGACCGGAAGTGGGCTGCTGAGGACAGTAAGGAATACTATACACTGCTTACTGATACACTGCGAGCCTATATCAGAGACAGGTATGGATTCAATGCTACGGAGATGACATCCGCCGAGATTATAGACCGTTTGGTAAATGATAATAACGAAGAGGCGCTGTCTGAGCTTCGTGAGATTTTCACTACCGCCGACCTTGTGAAGTTTGCCAAATACGTTACGCTCATCAATGAGAATGATGCCAACCTGGTAGCTGCACTGGAATATGTCAACCAGACCAAACAGGAGGTTGATCCCAACGCAAAGCCAGAACCTGAGGTGATAAGGGAAACTGACCAGAAGAGGATGAACCAGGTTCTTGCCGCCAGAATCATTATGGGCATACTTATTGTGATATCGTTGTGTTTAACTTGTTGGCTGATATGGCGTACTTATGACATATTGCTATAGAATACTGTAATTATGACATTTGCATCTCCTGCATATTTCTTTCTGTTGCTCCTGCTGATACCTTACATTATATGGTATCTTCTGCAGCATCTTAAATCCACACCTTCAATAAGGGTAAGTAGCCTGGACGGATTGCATCACGCTCCTAAGACATTGCGTAATTACCTGCTTCATCTCCCCTTTGTGCTGAGGATAGCCTGCTTTGTCCTTGCAGTCATTGCATTGGCAAGACCTCAGACTACCAATAACTGGAGCACCCAGCAGACGGACGGTATTGACATTATGCTGTGTATGGACGTAAGTACCAGTATGCTGGCTGAGGACCTCAAGCCTAACCGAATCGAGGCAGCCAAGGAAGTTGCCATTCAGTTCATTACCGGGAGGCCCAATGACAACATCGGTCTGACGCTGTTTGCCGGTGAGGCATTTACCCAATGCCCAATGACCGTTGACCATGCTGTTCTGCTGAACCTGCTGAACGGCATGAGGGTGGATATGGCCCAGAACGGTATGATTGAAGACGGTACTGCCATAGGTATGGGTATTGCCAATGCCCTGTCACGCCTGAAGAACAGCAAGGCCAAGAGCAAGGTGATTATATTGTTGACCGACGGTACGAATACTACCGGACAGATCAGTCCCAATACCGCAGCCGACATTGCCAAGAGCTTCGGTGTGCGAGTCTATACCATCGGTGTAGGCACCAACGGCACGGCCAGATACCCAATGCCTGTAGCCGGACACATTGAATATATTAATGTCCCCGTGGAGATAGACACCAAGACGCTTGCCTCTATCGCCAGAAAGACGGACGGTGAGTTCTACAGGGCAACCAATACGCAAAAGCTCTTTGAGGTGTACAAGGAAATAGACAAGCTGGAGAAGACGAAGATGAATGTCAAGAAGTACTCCAAGCGCTATGAAGCCTTCGGTTTATTTCTTCTTCTCTCCATCCTGGCCCTGATATCCGAGATTATATTAAAGAATACATATCTGCAAAGAATTCCATAACACAGGTAGATTATGTTAAGATTTGAAAATCCTGACCACTTATATTTATTCCTGGTATTGATGCTGTTGATACTGGTGCATTATTTTGCACTGCACAGACGAAAGGTCAAACTTGGCTGTTTTGGCGAGAAGAATCTTATCAGTGGCTTGTTTACTGACGTGTCGGCATGGAAGCCCGAGTTGAAATTCTGGCTTTGCATGCTTTCCCTTGCCATGTTTATTATAGCTTATGCCCGTCCTCAGTTCGGAACTAGGATTGACAAGCGGGAACGCATGGGTATAGAGGCTGTTATTGCCATGGACGTCAGCAACTCCATGTATGCCGAGGATGTGAAGCCTAACCGTTTGGAGAAGGCCAAGATGATGATGAGCAATATGGTGGACGGTATGAAGGATGATAAGGTGGGGCTGATAGTCTTTGCCGGACAGGCTTTTACCCAGATTCCCATTACCAGCGACTATGTCAGTGCCAAGATGTTCCTGGAGACCATCTCCCCCTCCATGATATCCGTTCAGGGAACCGATATTGCCGAGGCTATCCGTCTGGCCTGCAAGAGTTTCACCCAGCAGGAGGGGGTGGCAAAAGCCATCTTCCTGATTACTGATGGCGAAGATAACGAGGGTGGGGCGATTGAGGCTGCCAAGACTGCCGTAGAGGCCGGAATCAGAGTATATATCTTAGGTATCGGCGACCCTGCCGGCGCACCCATTCCCATACCCGGAACGAACCAGTATATTATTGATGAGGAAGGAAATACAGTTGTCTCGAAGCTTAATGAGGAGATGTGCCGTGAGATTGCCAGGGCTGGAAACGGTTCGTACATCTTTGTGGACAACAGTTCGTCGGCTCAGAAGAAACTGTCCGATCAGCTGGACAAACTTGCCAAGTCTAAGATTGAAAGTCAGATTTTCAGCGAGTATGACGAACAGTTCCAGGGCTTTGTCATTCTGGGTATAGTTTTCCTTATATTGGAGGTACTTTTCCTGGAGCGTTCCAGTCATCGTAAATTGTTCTCAAATCTTCTAAGAAACAGAGCGTATGTCAAATAAGGTTGTACTTTTAATATTTTTATTATCTGCCAGTCTGATTGCTGTGGCACAAACTGACAGAGACCATATCAGAAGAGGAAACAGACTGATGCGTGACACCCTATATGCTAAGGCACAGGTGGAGTATCAGAAGGCAATAGAGAAGGACAATACCAACGCTATTGCCCATTACAATTTAGCCAATGCCCTTTTGTACCAGAACAAGGCCAAGGATGCCTGGAAGGAATTCGACACGGCAAGCAAGTTTGAGAAGAACCCGGCCCGTCTGGCCAGGATATACCATAATATGGGAGTGATGATGCAGTCTGCAAAGCAGTATGACAAGGCTGTCGCATGCTATCAGAATTCGCTTCGTAACGACCCTACGAATAACCAGACGCGCTATAATTACGCCTTGGCCCTGTATATGAACAAGCATACTCCTCCCAATCCCGACAACCAGAATCAGCAGCAGGACCAGAACAGTAAAGATGAGAAAAAGGATCAGCAGAAACAAGATCAGCAGAAACAGCAGCAGAATAAGAAGAACGAACAGAAACAGAAGGAAGAACCTAAACCCGATATGAGTAAGGAGAATGCAGAGCAAATGTTGAAGGCTGCCATGCAGGATGAGAAATCTACTCAGGAGAAAATGCAACGAGCGCTACAGCAGCCCCAGAGGAAACATCTGCAGAAACAATGGTAAACTAATTCAGAAAGATGAAAAGACTATACGCGATATTAACCATTATACTCTTCCTGGCAGATATGCTGTCTGCACAGGTAACATTGAAGATTCAGGCCCCTGGAGTAACAGAGGTCGGTAGACGTGTCAGGGTAAGCTATGTGGCCAATACTCAGGATGTTGATGACATACAGGTGGGTGACTTCCCTGGCTTTAATGTAGTTTACGGACCCAGTACCAGCAGTTCCAACAGCATATCCATTATTAACGGGAAGACCACCCAGAGCAGTTCGCTGACATTCACCTATATGCTGGTGGCTAAGGAAGAAGGTAAATTCACACTTCCGGCAGCAACCATTAAGGTAGAGGGTAAAAGTTATAGGAGCGGGACGGCTCAGATAGAGGTGCTGCCCTCAAGCGGTAATTCCCAGGGAAACAGTCAGCAGTCGGGAAGACAGCCAAACGGACGCTCCTCACGTCAGCGAGGGCCTTCCAGTGCTTCTGACATCAGCAGCAATGACTTGTATATGACTGTTACTGCCAGCAAAAAGAAGATTTATGAGCAGGAAGCCGTCCTGCTGACCTATAAGCTTTACACCCTTGTATCCATTCATCAGATAGCCGGCGAGATGCCTCAACTTGACGGATTCCATGTTCAGGAAGTGGAGTCCAAGGCCCAGATGTCACTGAAGTATGAACTGGTGAATGGTAAGACCTATGGTACAGCAGTATGGCGTCAGTATGTACTGTTCCCCCAGAAGACTGGTAAGCTTAGGGTACCCAGTATCACTTTTGACTCACAAGTTGAGATTCAGAATACCAGCATGGATCCGTTTGATGTCTTCTTCGGAGGCGGTTCGCTGACTCAGTTAGTCAAGAAGAGTATCAATACGCCCGCCATCGAGATTGATGTGCTGCCATTACCTGCTCCCAAGCCGGCCAACTTTGCCGGTGCCGTAGGTAAATATACTATATCAGGCCAGCTGACTCCTGAACACGTAAACGCCAATGACGCCGCTACGCTTCGCCTGATTGTCAGCGGCCAAGGCAATATGAAACTCATGAAGGCACCTAAGGTGGATTTTCCCCAGGACTTCGAGATTTATGACCCCAAAGTGGATGACAAGACCACCAATACCTCGGCCGGTGCCAAAGGCAATGTGGTGTATGACTATATTGTAGTACCCCGTCATGGAGGCAAATTCACCATCTCACCCGTGGAGTTCTGCTACTTTGATCCCGATGCGCATACATACAAGACCCTAAAGACAGATTCCTTCACCATCGACGTGGCCAAGTCCAAGACAAAGGGAACTTCTTCCTATCACGAGCAGGAGGACCTGAAAATCCTGAATAATGACATCCGCTATATCAAATTAGGTAATATAGATGATACTGCGTCGGATGAGCTGTTCTTCGGCAGTATGTCATACTGGATGTACTATATCATTTCAGCCGGTGTCTTTGCATTGTTGCTTCTGCTCTTCAACAGGCAAATCAAGAGAAGCAGGGATATCTCCCGTATGCGTGTACAGAAAGCGGGGAAGGCTGCATCCAAACGTTTGAAGACTGCTTCCAAACTAATGAGGCAGCGTCAGAGCGAAGCCTTCTACGATGAGGTAATGAAGGCCCTCCTGGGATATGCGGGCGACAAGCTCAATATTCAGAAGTCTGAACTGAACAAGGATAATGTAAGTGCCTCGCTGCAGGCTGAAGGGGTTCAGCAGGAACTGGTGGATTCCTTCATGAACCTGATCAGCGAATGCGAGTTTGCCCGCTATGCCCCAGGCGATCCTGATGCTACCATGGAGAAAATCTATTCTTCGGCATCAGATATCATTAATGAACTGGATACTTCCATCAGGAAGAATCCCAAACAAGATTCCAATATGAAGCTCTTAATCCTTCTGCTTACCTGCCTGCCTTCGCTGGCTGTGAGCACCTATGCTGCCGGACTTCCGCTGAAGGAGCAGGCTGACTCGGCCTACTCGCATGAACAGTATGACAAAGCTATCAGAATATATGAGAAGCTGGCTGCCGGCACGAAGGACTACAGGGTATATTACAATCTGGGCTGTGCCTATTACCGGGCGGATAATATAGCCAAGAGTCTTCTTTGGTTAGAACGGGCTTCCCAGCTGAATCCCAGCGATGAGGATGTGCAGTTCAACCTGACTTTGGTACGTAACAAGACAATAGACAGGATTACTCCCCGGCATGAGATGATCTTCGTTTCGGTTTACAAGAAACTCGTCAATATGATGAGCCTGAAGCAGTGGAGCGTTGTCAACATCAGCATGTTTATCCTTACTTTTGTCTTCATCTGCCTGTTCTTCTTCTCCAATGTCCTTTCCCTCAGAAAGGTAGGCCTGCTGATGTCAGCGCTTTGCATTGTATTGTGTATCTTAGGCAATATCTGTGCCTTCCAGCAGCGTTCCTGGGTTAACTACCGTTCAAGCGGCATCATCATGACTCCTGCCGTTACCGTCAAGAGTACTCCTGCCGAGAGCGGAAACGACCTGTTTGTGATTCACGAGGGAACCCGTGTCGAAATCCGTGACTCCAGTATGAAAGACTGGTGCGAGGTGCAGATTGCTGACGGAAAGATTGGATGGATACCTAAGAATACGTTTGAACTGATTTAGCTTTATAAGTATGATTGACCAGCTGATTTCATTTGACAGAGAACTGTTACTTTTCCTCAACGGCAGCGATTCGGCCTTTCTTGACGGCATCTTCCTGTCCATTACCAGTACCGGTACATGGATTCCCCTTTTCCTGTGTATGCTTTATGTAGTTCTCAAGAATAACAATGCGCGCCGTTACCTTATTCTGTTAGGCCTGACCTTCTTGCTTGTTGTGGTTTCGGACCGTTTTTCAAGCGGTCTGTGCAAGCCCTTCTTTCACAGACTCAGGCCATCACATGACCCGTCAATGGAAGGGCTGGTGGATTTGGTCAATAACTACAGAAGCGGCATGTACAGTTTTATCTCAGGCCATGCCACTAACACCTTTGCTATTGCAATATACTTCTCGTTGATTTTCCGGAATAGGCTCACAACGGTAGTGATGTTCTCATGGGCATTACTCTCGTCCTACAGCAGGATTTACCTCGGACTCCATTACCCAGGTGACATTCTGGCAGGTGCCGTATCCGGTTCGCTGATAGGAACGGGATTCTATTATATCTATCAGTCACTGGCCAGAAGATTCACTGTTTTCCGCGAGAACTGCTCATCACTGTTCACTTCAACCGGGTATATGTTAAAGGACCTGCATATTCTGCAGGCGGTTTTCCTGGCAACCTTACTTTACAGTATCATTTATGCTGCCTTTTTCTCCTGGCTGCATTAACAAGATAATCAGTGCGGTATTTTGAGGATTCTACTATCTGTCATATCGGCAATCCTTCTGCTTACCGGATGTAGAAGCGGTGTATCCGAGGAGCAACGTTCTTCGGATATCTGCAATACTATCTCTTACGAGACCCGATATTCCGACATAGACTCCTCCTATCTGGCTGCCAAGAAAGCCTATTCCTTATCCGGGAATTATGAGGAGGGTAGGAGTGAGGCTCTTAATAATCTGGCCTATTACTATTACCAGCAAATGAAGTTCGACATCTCTGCCAGGCTGCTCAACAAGGTCCAGCGGCAGTCGCGCAACCAGATAGAGCTTCTCTGCTCGGATGTGATGATGATGAAGGTGATGCAGCGTATCGGCAACGGATATGAGTTTTTCCGTTACAGGAACAGTGCTCTGAACAGAATGGACCGGATTAACGAGAGTCTGAATGAACTTACGGATCATCAGTTAAACCGCATTTATTACGCCAACACCGAGTTCCACATTGTCTCCTCCACTTATTATTATTACCTGGGGCAGGATTCTCTGGCCAATGTGGAGATTAATGCCATCTCGGACTATGTCAAGTCGGACAAGGATGTCACCCAGTTCCTTTACTATCACTACATGCTGGGTAGCGGAGGTCTGCTCAAGGGTCACAGGACGGATGTAATACTGCAGGAGTTTGACCACCTGCTTCTTACCTATACGCTCTCCAAGTCCAGGAAGATTACGTACTTCGAGGCCAACTCATTACAGTCCTTTGCTGAGATGCTTATAGACACCTTCAGCGTAAATGTCATTAAACAATACCGAAGGGATGCTTATAACTACATCAAGGATCAGGTAATTGACGACAGCATAGCCCTGTCTGATGTAAGGCCGGGAACTTTGCCGCTGGCTTTGGCCAACAAATCCCTCAGCCTTTTCAAGCAGTACAAGGACTTGTTCCAAACCGCTTGCCTGTACAGAACCATCGGTGATATATATTTCTCTGAGGGAAGCTATCAGCAGGCTCATGCCAGTTACACAAAGGCCTTGTCCCTGGTTCATAGCCAGAAGAAGCGTTCCAGCAAGACCTTTATTGCCTGGATGGCTGGAATCCATGAGCGCCTGAGCCTTTCCTACAGTTCCATCGGCAACAAGGAGCGTTCTGACTACCATCGTAATATTTACCTGGATCTGTTGGATGATTCCCGTCAGAACAAGGAACTGGATATCCGAAAGGAGAATCTCTCCAAGGAGGTAAGAGACGTCCAGGTGGGAATAGGCCTGTTATTATTGTTGCTGTTCCTGATTATCGTTCTGGTAATGCTGTATATCCATCGTATAAAGAACCACATTACCTCGCAGTATGCAACACTTTTGAGCATCCGGGACTCCGGTTACTATGCGGATGCCAGAAACCGGATAGCTCAGTTTGTCGGGCAGCAGGAGAGTGATATGGAAACTTTGACCGATCTGGGTAACAGTAGCAGGCTGCATATCGAGGACTACCGGAACGGTAATATCATCCGCAGGGCAAAGGTCTCGCTGGTCTATGCCATTATACCGTACCTGAACAGAATCCTTGCTGAGACCAAGCGGATGAAGGCAGAGGGCAAAGCCAGCCTGGAGCGCCTTACCTATATACGTGAACTTATTACCGAAATTACCCGTATCAATGATGTGCTGACCGAGTGGATAAAGATGCAAAGGGGGCTGCTGAACCTTCATATCACCACCTTCCCGCTCAGTAATACCCTTGATATCCTCAGGCTTGGCAAGACATCTTTCGGAAAGAAGGACATCACTCTTGTTGTTCCTGAGACTGATCTGAAAGTGAAGGCCGATGAAGCGCTGACCCTTTTTATGGTCAATACCCTGGCCGACAATGCCCGTAAGTTCACCAATCCGGGCGGAAAAGTACAGATAACACTGGATGCGACGGATGACTATGTTGAGGTGGGTATCGAGGATACCGGCATCGGACTGAGCTCCCGGGACGTGGATATCCTTAATAATAGCAATGTGTACGATTCCTCCCATCTGGGTATATCCAACGATAACAAGGGTTTTGGCTTCGGCATCATGAACTGTAAGGGAATCATCCATAAGTATAAGAAACTCTCCTCCCGTTTTGCCGTCTGCGACTTCGGTGTTGAAAGCTCGCCAGGCAATGGCAGCAGGTTCTGGTTCCGTCTGCCCAGGGTGCTGAGCGTGGCTTTGGTATTTGCGCTGTCAGTATCTGCTCAGGCATCATACAGCCTCTTCCGTTCACTTTGCGACTCCACCTACAATGCCAATGTAGAAGGCCGGTATGAGGATGCCCTTCTTTTTGGCGACAGTGCACTGAAGGTCTCTGCCTCACCTATGGATACCATAAGGGTTGTGCAGCTGAGAAATGAGATGGCTATTGCCTCGCAAGCACTGAAGCGCTGGGATGACTACCGGTTTAACAACAACGAGTGTGTACGTCTGCACTGGCTCTATTCGCAGGACACTTCGCTGGCATCCTATTGCCGCCGGATGGAAGAGGCTAAATATGACAGTTCCGTACTGCTTGTCCTGCTCACCTTATCCGGAATCATTATACTTTTCCTCATCTATATGCTGTTCCTGAAGGACCGCATCCGTAACAAAAGGAGAATCGCATCCCTGAGCGGTGATTTTACGCTCACGTTGGGAAGAATTATTTCCCACGTCAGGGAATTGGAAAAGCTGGCTCTTCACTCCGAGTCTGATGTTATCCTCCTGAATACAGCGTTTATCCGCTCCCTGACTGATGAGCATGACCGCCTGCTTACTTGTGTACAGGATGATACCTATCTTTCCGGTCTTGTCCGTGCCTTCTATTCTGATATGACCGACCGCCTGCTTAGGATCAATGAATTACAGCAGCGTATCACTTCCCTTACCGAACAGAATTACAAACTCAGGTTCGAGGAGGACCGCCTGTATGTAATGAATCAGGTCCTGGACAACTCACTCAGCACCATCAAGCATGAGACTATGTATTATCCGGCCCGTATTGACCAGATGGCACAGAGTCTGTGGGAAAATACAGATAACTCCGAGGCAATAGATGAACTGAATACTCTGGTACATTATTATAAGGAACTGTACTTGCTGCTGTACGAACAGGCCAACCGCCAATTGTTACAGTCGGGCTTCCACAGTCAGACGGTCAGTTGCAATGATATCTCGGCCTATGTACAGAGGAAGACAGACATTATTCAGTCCAGAGAGAAACGTGATATTCAGCTCACGTGCGCGGATACTGTCCTCAGTGTCCGTTGTGACCGTAACCTGATTAGGATACTTGTTGACAATATCCTTACGGCCAACCAAAAGGAAATCACTCAGCTGAAGGTTAGCTATGTACCAGATGACAAAGTTGTGAGCATATACTTCACTTTCACCGGTATCCGGCGTAGCGAGGAGGAACTGAACGACCTGTTCTCACCCTCTAAGGACAACTTCGCCTATTATATTGTCCGTCAGATTATCCGCGAGCATGATGCGCATTACGGTCATCCCGGTCTGCGCCTGGATGCATCTCAGACGGACGCAGGCTTTACCATACACTTTACACTGACTGGAAATCAAAACTAATACGGTATATATATGGACAAATTCAAGGTTATCATCGTAGAAGATGTAAAATTAGAGCTGAAGGGAACGGAGGAGATTTTCCGTCATGATATTCCCGAGGCAGAAATAATCGGTACAGCCCAGAACGAGAGTGAGTTCTGGAAACTGATGCGTGGCGAGGCACCTGACCTGGTCCTGTTGGATTTGGGGCTGGGCGGAAGCACTACTGTCGGTGTGGATATCTGCCGACAGCTGAAAGCCCGCTACTCACAGGTCAAGGTCCTTGTCTTCACCGGAGAGGTCCTGAATGAGAAACTCTGGGTGGAAGTTCTGAATGCCGGTGCCGACGGCATCATCCTCAAGACCGGCAACCTGTTGGAGCGCGATGACGTGCAGTTAGTGATGCATGGCAGGAAGCTGGTCTTCAATGAACCTTTCCTGGAGAAGGTGATTGACCGGTTCAAGCGAATGGTGAACGGCGAGTCTGCCACATCTGATGCGATGATAGAGTATGAGATAGATGAATATGATGAGCGATTCCTGCGCCATCTGGCACTGGGTTATACCAAGGATATGATAGCCAATCTGCGTCAGATGCCCTTTGGTACCAAGAGTCTGGAGAAACGTCAGGCTGACCTTATCAACCGCCTTTTTGCTCCCAATGAGCGTACAGGCGTAAATGCTGTTCATCTGGCTGTAAGAGCCATTCAGTTGCATATTATTGACCCAGAGCATTTGATTGCCGACGATGAATAAAAACACTTTTCTGTCATATCTGATACTGCTGCTGATAGTTGTATCCGTAATGCTACCGATACTCTCATGGATGCTTTCGGCGTTAGGGATCAACTGTAAGTCGTTGCTTAGCGAAGAAGGCTTTAGGTGGATTTTCTATCATCTGCCTATTGTATGTGCCAATAAGTGGAATGTACTATGTATTACCTCTGTTATCGGTATAGGCGGTGTTATGCGTAGCGGTATTCTTGACAGAAAAGAAAACAGTGACATCAAGGCCCTTTACACGGTTTCCATTGTATTAGTTTTGCTGGTTGCGTTGCTGATGGTATGTGCTCTTCATCCCCACAGCCCGCTCCTCAGTGTTACCGGTGAAGTCCGTAACAGTCCCTTTATCCATGGCTTACCCATAGTCTTCATCTGGTGTGTGATATTTCTTTCGTCTGTGTATGCGCTTCAGACCGGTCGTATAAAGACAATACAGGATTTCTCGGATATGCTTACCTATGGTATTCGCAGGTTCCCGTCGTTCATTGTCATAGTGATGCTGCTGTCCTTCGTCATACACTGCGCCATATACATATTTAATATAGTTCCCTGATGCTATTAGATGATTTAAATCCCAGTCAGAGAGAAGCCGTACTCTGCCTTGATTCCCCCTCGTTGGTAATTGCCGGAGCTGGAAGCGGTAAGACACGTGTCATAACCTATAAGATAGCCTATCTGTTGGAACAGGGCTATGAGCCCTGGAGCATCCTGGCACTTACCTTTACCAATAAGGCTGCCCGTGAGATGAGGGAGCGTATTGCCAAACTGGTCAGTGAGGAGCGGGCCCGTTACCTTTGGGCAGGAACCTTCCACAGCATCTTCGGCAGGATTCTCAGGTACGAGGCCGACCGCATCGGATTCAATGCTGACTTTACCATCTACGACACATCGGATAGCAAGAGCCTTATCAAGACCATTGTCAAGGATATGAAGCTGGAGGACAAGAAGTACAAGCCCAGTGCCGTCCTGTCCCATATCAGCAATGCCAAGAATTCCCTCATCCTGCCAGCCGCCTACCGCAATTCCGCCCGGCTGATGGAGCGTGACCGGGCACAGGGAATGCCTGAGGTATGTACGATATACGAGGAGTACATGCGCCGTTGCCGTCAGAGCAATGCCATGGACTTTGACGATATGCTGGTATATACCTGGATGCTGTTCCATAACAATCCGGATGTGGCTCAGAAATACCAGGACAAGTTCAGGTATATCCTTGTGGATGAGTATCAGGATACCAACTATGCCCAGCATCAGATAGTCCTTCAGCTTATCGACGGCCAGCAGCACGTATGTGTGGTTGGTGACGATGCCCAGAGCATTTACAGTTTCCGTGGAGCAAAGATTGACAATATCCTGAATTTCCAGAAGTTATACAACGGCGTTAAGCTCTTTAAACTGGAACAGAACTACCGTTCCACCCAGACAATCGTCAGTGCGGCCAACAGTCTTATCCATCATAATGTCCAGCAAATCAGAAAAGATGTTTACAGCACTGGGAATGTGGGCGATCCTATCGAAGTCTGTAAAGCTTATAGCGATGTGGATGAAGCAAATATTGTTGTCAGAAAAATACGTCATCTTGCAACTGCCAAGAACCTCAGGTATCAGGATATTGCCGTCCTGTACCGTACCAATGCGCAGAGCCGAAGTCTGGAGGATGCCCTCCGCAAGATGAGTGTTCCCTACAGAATATACGGCGGTACCTCCTTCTATCAGCGAAAGGAAATCAAAGATGTGATTGCCTACTTCCGCCTGATTGTCAATCCATACGATGAGGAGGCCCTGAAGCGTATCATCAACTATCCTAACCGGAAGATTGGTGATACCACTTTGGGAAAGGTACTTATGGCAGCTGCCGGACAGAACGTAACACCCTGGGAAATCCTAAGTCATCCTGAATCCTTAGAAGTCAATAATCCCACGAAGGAGCGCTTGAAAGCCTTTGCCGACATGATCCTCTCCCTTCGTGAAATAGCCCTTACCCAGGATGCACATGAGTCCGGACTGGCCGTTGTGAAGATAAGCGGTATTCAGCAGGATATCTTCCAGGGAAAAGAACCTGAGGATATCTCGCGCCAGGA
>Ga0326513_10002150_pt1 | contig 14642 bp, 10 predicted proteins | sample 2_2465_0518_D_FD_203654 | JGI IMG/M metagenome (GOLD analysis project Ga0326513, IMG submission 203654) | Bovine rumen microbial communities from UC Davis, California, United States - 2_2465_0518 | ecosystem: Host-associated > Mammals > Digestive system > Stomach > Rumen | place: USA...
CAATGCCACGTCGAACTTCAAAATCATCCTAGGCCTCTCGGCCGGAGCCACCCAATTCAACAACGGAAACGAAGGCTCGCCCTATTACAGCAAATATGGTTTCTTCGTACAGATACCCCTGCGGTTGCACTTGCAGTTGGCCCCCAAATGGGAGTTAGCTACCGGCCTGCGCTATGACTTCAACATCGACCCCATGTACTACACTATCGAGAGTACCCCCGACGACGGCATCGCCTTCCCCACCGAACCCAGCATCAGAACCCAACATGCCTTTCATGCCAGCAGCTATGTGGGAATTCCCCTCTCGGTTACTTTCCACCCCTGGCCAAAACGCAAAAACCAACTGGGCCTCTCACTCGACCTCTTTGCCGGCTATGCCGTAACCAATGCCGTTGTCATCAAAGACCGCTTTACCACCAGACGTTTGCAACCCGACGGGTCTGAGAGGATAACAAGTAGCTGGGAGGAAGGTAGCAGCTGGGCAGGCACTCAACCTTGGAAAATAGAGCTGGGCATGACCCTCTCCACCAGCGTGATAGGACTGGTGCACGGGGTACGGCTCTTCGCCAACCTGTTGCCCACCTACGTAGACCCCACCACGGGCGAACGCATCTACACCTCCGGCATATCACTTTTCCTATAACAAAAACAACAAACAGCAAACACAAACAAAAAATGAAACACATACGTATACACATCAGTAAGTCATCTTTCCTTGCCGTTCTCTTTTTCGGCATCATGACTGCCATTGGCTGCAACGCCGCCAACGCACAAGACACCATCAATCCCCTGATTTCCACCACCGGTCCCAACGTGCTGGGCGCAGGCCGCATACAGTGGAACAGCAACCTAGAATGGTTCCACATCTACCATCAAACATCCCTCTATAAGATGAGAATCAATACCCTGGGTGCCAACACAGAAGTGCGTTTCGGCGTGGGCAGCAAGGCCGAGCTCACCGTGGGCTTTGGAGCCAACCACACCTTCTATGACAGAACGTACCTCCATTTCCTAGGCACAGAACAACCCATCAAAATCGACCCCAATAATATCCTTGTTGCACCATCCGTGGGGGTGAAGATGCTCCTCTTTGAAGGCAAGGGCTGGCTGCCCCAGGTGGCCTTCCACACCAACATCGCGTTGGCCAGCAATAGCAACAAGACCTACTTTCCAAAAAACCGCACCGTCGTGCAGCCCACTCTCGGGCTCCGCTTTCGCAACCAACTGGGCAAGCGGTGGATGCTGGACTACTCCCTGGACATGACCTGGAACAAACTCTACCCTATCGAGAGCTTTGAAGGGCTGAGCGGCTCAATCTATGCCCGCTGGCTGGCCACCGACCGCCTCATGCTGGGTGCGGGCTTCAGAAGCGGCTTCAGTGTCGGGTCCGAACCTTTCAGGGGCGATTTCGAAGTGCGCTACCTTGCCAACCCCAACCTACAGCTAACCCTGCAAGGCGGTTTCTCGGGCGGCTATGAACTAGCAATTGAATTCGGCACCACCCAAGCCCACCTCCTCACCGGCGTCAGCTGGACCCTCCGGTAAGTTATAGCCCCCCCTGCCTTCAAGGGGGGGGGGCTCTTTACTGCCCCGCCCTGCTCGTATTATGTCCTGCAGCAGAAAAAAACAATAATTGGGCAAAAAATAGTATATTTGCATCCTGAAACAATAGCGAAAAATACCCCCATCGACATGAAGCGAGCACAACTAGCCATACTGATAATCATCTGTTTTTCTGTCCCATGCAGCCTCTCTGCGCAAAATTCACTGCGCGATTTGGCCCGCCCCTCGAGCAATAAAACCACCAATAGAACGCCATCTGACACCCTTTCAGGCAACAAGTGCGACTCATCGACCCTGGCCAATTACACCGAGACCGGTTTCTCACATTACGAGCAAAAAAACTATGCAGAAGCATTCAAATGGTTCATGAAGGCGGCAGAGCAAGGATATGACCTTGGAGAATACGACGTGGGGCTACTCTACGAAAAAGGGGTAGGAACAGTGAAAGACTACGCAAAAGCAGCCTTTTGGTACCGTCGTGCGGCAGAGAAAGGTTTTGCCCGTGCACAATGCAACCTAGGCGTACTTCTCGAGAGCGGCCTTGGCATGCCACGGTCGCCCGCCGAAGCGGTCAAATGGTACCTGGAGTCTGCCAACCAAGGCTACGACAAGGCACAATACAATCTGGGAAAATGCTACGCCAACGGGATAGGGGTAGAACAGTCCTACACCATGGCAATCCAATGGCTGAAAGAGGCCGCGGCCCAAGGCAACGGACTGGCACAGTTCGAATTGGGCGTATGCTACGAGAAAGGGCTGGGGGTGGAGAAAGACTACGCCATGGCGGTCGAATACTATATGGACGCCGTGGAAAAGCGCATAGCCCAAGCCCAATGCAATCTGGGCAACTGCTACCTAAACGGAATGGGCATAGAGCAGTCCTACTCCGAAGCCATCTACTGGTATCGCCGCGCAGCCGAACAAGGGTATGACATGGCCCAATACAACCTTGGAGTCTGCTTTTGGGAAGGGCACGGATTCCCACAATCCTACCCCGAAGCCATCAATTATTTCAGGCAAGCCGCAAAGCAAAACAACGCCATGGCCCAGCACTACCTGGGCGTAGCCTACGAGAAAGGGCTCGGAGTGGAGCAATCGGCGGAGGAGGCGCTGAAATGGTACCGCAGAGCCGCCCGCCAAGACCACAAAGAATCCATCGAAGCACTCCGGCGCCTGGGCGAGTCATACTAACCCCCTCCCCCTCTACAATCAGCCTGTTGGACAAAACTAACACAAGCGAGACCCCACCGAAGCTCCGCCTGTACCTTGTTCGTTCCCCTATCGTTCTTCGTACCGTTCTTCTATGCGCAATAGAGGAACTGAAGCGTTTGTCGCCAAGAAAGAGCGAAGAGGGAAGGGCGGCACGAAGGCGCGAGGGGTGCTCCCGTCGGGGCGTGGGAGGCGGGCTGGGCAGTGGGGCGGAGAGGCCGCGGGACTACTCCACAAGCTTCATGACTTCACCCAACTGGGGAGTGAGGATGATTTCGGTGCGGCGGTTGCGGGCCTTGTTGGCGGCAGAGGTGTTCTTGACCTTGGGCGAGTACTCGGCATGGCCGGCGGCAACAACACGGGCGGGATTGATGGAGGGACCCTGTTTGAGCAGCAGCTTGACGATGGCGGTGGCGCGCATGACACTCAGGTCCCAGTTGTCCTTGACGGCGGTGGAGCCGCGGAAAGCGTCGTTGTCGGTGTGGCCCTCCACCATGATGTTGAGGTCGGGGTTGTCCTCTAGGATGCGGGCAAGGCTTTTGAGGGCTTCGACCCCCTGGGGCGAGACGGTCCAGCTGCCCGAGGCGAAGAGGAGCTTGTCCTCCATCGATATGTACACCTTGCCGTCCTTGGTCTCGATGTTGAGGCCTTTGTCCTTGTAGCCCACCAGGGCGCCGGCCACGGCGCTTTTGAGGTGTTCGAGCTCGCGCTGCTTGGCCTCAAGGGCCTGGCCGATGGCGCGCTCGTTCTGGAGCATTTGCTCCTGGCGTTCCTGCAGGTCGCGCTGCTGGGCCAGCAGCTGTTCCTCTTTGGCCTTGAAGGCGCGCTCCTTGGCGGTAATCTCGCGGCTGCGTTCCTGCAGGGCCTGGTTGGCCTTGGAGAGGTCGCGGTTTTTGCCGGTGAGCTGCTGCATATAGTTTTCGACGGTGGTGTCGTAGCGGAGCTGTAGGGCGGCGTAGGAGCGGTTGATGGAGGTGACGGTGGCCTCGCACTCCTGGCGGGCGGTGGTCATATCGCTGAGGGCGACGGTCATGGCCTGCCCCTGACGGACCAGTTCGGCATTCTCCTCGCGCAGTTCTTGGAGCTCCTGCCTGGCAAGGTTGAGGCTCTTGGTGTGCTGGGAATACTGCTGCTGGAGGGCTTCGTATTCCTTCATGGAGACGCAGGAGGACAGCAGCGCGAGGGCCGCTAGTGAAGACAGGATTATTTTTTTCATAGTCTGATAGTCGTTTTTAAAATAACGCAAATGAGAAAAATTTCGTATCTTTGCGGACTGAGTTTTTTCGACAATGGCATTTGTTGACACATATAAGAAGCTGCATGTTTGGCGTTTGCGCCATATTTCGGAGCAGACCTATCTGCTGTTCCTGAGTGCTCTGGTGGGCATTTTGAGCGGCACCGCGGCGGTGATTCTCAAGACCCTGGTGCATGTGCTGGGGCGCTATGTGCAGGCTTTCGGTAATAAATACTGTGCCGCCGGAGGGGCTAATATACTGATGTTTGTGACCCCGCTGATAGGCATTCTGCTGACGGTGCTGTTTGTGCGCTACGTGATAAAGGGCAATATCGGGCACGGCATACCCAACGTGCTGCTGGCCATCTCGCGCAATAATGGGCGCCTGCCGGCCCGCAATATGTACACCTCCATGGTGGCCTCGACCCTCACGGTGGGGCTGGGAGGCAGCGTGGGACTGGAGGCGCCGATAGCCTCTACCGGCTCGGCCATAGGCTCTAATGTGGGCCATTTCTTCCATGTGAGCAAACGGGGAGTGAAACTGCTGCTGGGGTGCGGCGCCGCGGGCGCCATTGCCGGCATTTTCCAAGCCCCGCTGGCGGGCGTGTTGTTCACCGTGGAAGTGTTGATGTTCGACATGACTATGACCACGGCGGTGCCCTTGCTGGTGTCGTCGCTTTCGGCCGCCACGGTGGCTTTTTTCTTCATGGGGTCCGAGGTGCAGTTTGCCTTCCACGTCACACAGGACTTCACCCTGAGCCAGATTCCGTTCTTGGTGGTGCTGGGCGTTTTCTGCGCCTTCAGTTCCATCTATTTCCTGCGGTGTACCGACTGTGTGGAGGGATGGTTTGCCAAAAGGAAGCACTGGATGGTGAAATTGCTGGTGGGCGGACTGGTGCTGGGCGTGATGATATTCCTTTTCCCTCCCCTCTACGGCGAGGGCTATTGGTCGCTTTCGGCACTGCTGAACGGAAGCAACAGCGACCCCCTCTTTGCCGACAGTATTTTCGACACTTTCCACGACAACAGCTGGTTTGCGCTGGCCATACTGCTGGTGCTGATATTGCTTAAACCCGTGGCCACGGCCACCACCATTGGCAGCGGTGGGGTGGGTGGAACCTTCGGCCCCTCACTGGTGGTGGGCGGACTGAGCGGCTACTTTATTGCCGCGCTGGGCAACCAGTTGGGCCTGCCGCCGCAGTCCACGGCAAACTTTGCCCTGGTGGGCATGGCAGGAGTGATGACGGGTGTGATGCACGCGCCGTTCATGGGTGTGTTTCTCATAGCTGAAATCACAGGAGGCTATGCCTTGATGGTGCCGCTGCTGCTCACCTCAACGGTTACTTATATCTGTGTGCAACCGTTTGAGAAACATTCCATTTACGCCCGAAAGCTGGCCATCAAGGGCGACCTGATGACCCACAACAAGGATGCGTCGGCGTGGCACCTGATGGACCTCACAAAACTGATAGAGACAAACTTCGTCACCATCCATGAGGAGGGCACCCTGCGCAATATAGTGGAAGCCATACAGAAGTGCAAGCGAAATCTTTTCCCGGTGGTGGACAGCCATGGTAAATTCCTGGGGCTCATTGTTATGGACGACATTCGCCACATCATTTTCAAGCCCGAACTGTACGACACGGTGACGGTGAAGGAACTGATGATGACCTTTGAAGATGCCGACATAGTGCACATGAGCGACTCGCCCTTTGACGTGGTGGAGAAATTCAAACTTGGCAACCGCTACAACCTCATAGTGGTTGACGACGAAGGCAAATATGTGGGATTTCTCTCCCGGGCCAACACTTTCTCGGCCTACAGGCGGTTTATTTCGCAGAGCTCAGAGGAATAGCCTGCAGTTTGGAAATATTTTTCTTGTTGTTTCATCTTTTTTTCGTATCTTTGCTTGTTTGTAGAGTGCATGTATCATGCACGAAATGGTTTATTATCAAGAAAATAAAAATAATATATTAATAATAAGTTCATGAAAATGAAGAAGCTCATTGCTATGTTTGCCATTGTGGCAGCCCTGCTGCCCGCGATGGCCAGTGCACAAGTACAAGTTGTAAAAGACACCCTACTCCGCGCCAACACCGACACGCTGATGAAGCACATACGAGTGCTCTCCAACAGCCAGTACGAGGGGCGCATGGCAGGTTCGCAGGCCTACCTGGAAGCCGCCGACTATGTGGCCGAGGTGCTCTCTTCCTACGGTGTGAAGCCCTGGGATGGCGAGTGGGCCCAGTGGTTCCAGGTAGAATATAACGAGATTGAGAACTGTAATTTCGACACTTACGTCAACGACAACGACACCCGCACACGCTACGTATTGGGCCGCGACTATGTGTGCTCCAGCATGACAGGACGGGGCTATACCAACGCACCTGTGGTTTTCTGCGGCTGGGGTATAGACAACCGCGTCTTTAACGAGTACGCCCACGTGGATGTGCAGGGCAAGATAGTCCTCTGCCTCTCAGGAGTTCCCGAGTTCCTGCCTGGCAACGTGACCGAGCGCTATGCCACGATGCGCCAAAAAGCCGAGACGGCCATGAAGCACGGTGCGGTGGGGCTGGTTTGCATAAACCTGTCGGAAACCTGCCGCTCATACGAGGTGCAGCATCAGGCCTACTGCGGCGAAGGCTCCCACCAGGCCACTTTCCCCGTGGTGCAACCCACGATGGATATGGGCCGCGCCCTGCTGGAGAACGAGCAGATGACCCTCGACTCGGTGGTGGACGTGCTGCAGAACACAATGGTGCCCCAATCGTTTCACCTGCGCAAGAAATTCGAAATTAACATCAACGCCAAATACAGACCCGATGCCCCCACGGCCAATGTCATAGGCTACCTGCCCGGCCATGATGACCGCATGAAAAATGAGCTGATTGTGGTGGGAGCGCACTTGGACCACGTAGGAGTGCAGGGAAGCACCTGCCTGTTCCCCGGCGCCGACCATAACGCCAGTGGGGTTGCCGCCGTGCTCGAAACAGCCCGTCTGCTTACCTCATACGCCCCAAAAGAGATTGAGTATAACAAACGTTCCATTGTCTTCGTTCTCTTTTCGGGCGGCGAACTGGAAAATCTCGGCTCTAGCATTTTTGTATCGAACTTTTCCAAGTTGAGCAATATCGAATGCTTCATCAACGCCCAGTGCATAGGCTCTGGCGACAGCATTAACGTCATGGGCAACAAACGGTTTCCCCGCCTTTGGGAGATAGCCTACCACAACGACACCGTTTCGACAAAATCGTTGGCAAAAGGACTGCACACCTACCCCCGTGGCGACGCAGCCCCTTTTGCCCAAATCGGCATCCCCTCACTGGTTTTCACCAACTATATGGGCGGAAACTACGACCACGTGCCTAGCGACATTTCGGAGAATATCAACCGCGACATGCTCACCAAAAATGCCAGCCTGATGGCCGAGGTGATTTACGAGCTTTCCTTGGGCGACTACCAAGGCCGCTCCTTCCGCTCCAAACGTTTTAAATTCGAATAACCCATCCACTCACAACCACTTTACTCACAAATCAGAATGCTCACACTCTTTAAAAAAGAACTTGCCAGTTTCTTCTCCTCCCTCATAGGATACCTGACGATTATCGTGTTTCTGGTCCTCACTGGATTGATGCTGTGGGTTTTCAAGGGTGACTTTAATATCCTTGACTACGGTTTCTCCGGAATGGACGGACTCTTCATTATCGGGCCTTTCCTCTACCTCTTCCTCATACCGGCAATCACTATGCGCATGTTTGCCGAAGAGAAGAAGAACGGCACAATGGAACTCTTACTTACCAAGCCACTGAGCGAGATGACCCTTATATGGGCAAAATTCCTGGCGGGTTTAACGCTAGTGCTCATCTCACTGCTGCCCACATTGGTCTGCTATTTCAGCGTATACGCGCTGGGCGACCCGGTGGGCAATATCGACACCGGCAGCGTGGCAGGGTCTTATATCGGATTGTTGCTACTGGGTGCTGCCTTTGTGGCCATTGGCCTCTTTGCCAGCTCTATAACTAATAACCAGATTGTGGCCTTCATCCTGGCCGCCCTGATGAGCGCCTTTATGCACCTAGGTTTCGAGAGCATCTACCGCATGGGATTCCTGGGCAATGCCGACCTCTTTGTGCGTTCGCTGGGCATGAGCTACCACTACGAGTCTATCAGCCGCGGTGTGATTGACACACGTGACGTGATATATTTTGCTTCTGTCATTGCCCTTTTCCTGTTGGCCACCCGCATAGTGCTGCAGAGTCGCAAATGGCACGGATGGCGCAAAAAGAAAGACCTGCGCCGCAGCCACTGGATTGAGTTGGGCGCCGGTATCCTGATTGTGATTTTTGTCAATGTCATTAGCTACTACTTTTTCACCCGTCTCGACCTTACCTCCGAGAAGCGCTATACGCTTTCTAAGTCGACTAAAAACCTGTTGAAGAAAGTGGATGAGCCGGTGCTATACCGTGTCTATCTCGAAGGTGAATTTCCGGCCGACTTCAAGCGGCTACAGAACGAGACGAAGGAGATGCTCAATCAGTTCCGGGCTTACAACAAGAATATCCAGTATGAATTTGTCAACCCGAACAACTTCGACGACCAGCAGGAGCGGCAAGTATTCTACCAGAAGTTGGCACAGAAAGGCATCATGCCCACACAGATTCAGGTCAATACGGGTAATGGGGTCACCACACAGGTGCTGATTCCCGCTGCCGACGTCATTTACAAAGGCAACGAGACTTCCATACAGTTGCTTCAGAGCCAGAAGTATGTGGACCAGAGCCAGCTACTCAACAATTCAATACAGAGTTTGGAGTACGTACTGTCCAACCCCATCAGGGCTTTGGCCCGCGGACAGAAGCCCACCGTGGCCTTCATGCGCGGACACGGGGAGCTGGAGCTACCCAACATGGCCGACCTTATCACTACTCTATACGACTACTATAACTTGGACACCGCCCGCATGGACGGCAATATCAACTCGCTGACGGGCCGCTCACAAGACCCTAAGGACTCCACCTCTTTCCATTTTCACAACAAGTACGACCTAATCATCATTGCCAAACCCAAGAAGACTTTCTCGGAGCGTGACCTCTATATTCTTGACCAATATGTGATGTATGGGGGTAAACTGCTTTGGCTTATCGACCCGCTGGACGCCGACCTAGACAGCCTGCAAAACGCCGGCCAAGCCATCGCCACCCGTTTCCCGCTCAACTTAGACGAGATGCTCTTCACTTACGGAGTCCGCGTCAATCCCGACTTGGTGATGGATGTCCGCTGCCGTCCCATACCTATGACCGTGGGAATGGTGGGTGACCAGCCCCAGATACAATTCCAGCCCTGGCTCTATTTCCCTGAGATTGTCCCGCTGTCCCCCCATCCCATCGTGCGAAACCTCGACCTTATCAAAACCGATTTCGTCAGCAGTATAGATCTGATAGACAACGGCATTGACAAAACTGTTCTGCTTGCCACATCGGAATATACCCGTGTCAAGAATGCCCCTGCCATTTACGACCTCAACGAAGCCAAAACCGAACCCGACCAGCGGCTTTTTAATCACAAGAACGTCCCGGTCGCCGTCCTACTCGAAGGTTCATTCCAATCTATGTTCCGCAACCGCCTCACACCTGAGTTTATGGAGCTTCCTTCCATGGGTTATCGCGCACAGGGTGACAGCACCCGCATGATAGTCATGTCTGACGGTGACATCATCAAAAACCGCTTCAACTACAACGACGGCACCACTTACCCCCTTGGTTACGACTTCTACACGGAGACCATGTATGCAAACAAAGAGCTGCTACTGAACTGCATAGACTACCTTGTGGGCGAAGAAGGCTCCATCGCCAGCCGTTCTCGCAATATCAAAATTCGCAAACTTGATGTCATGAAGGTTAAAGAAGACCGTTTGGGCTATCAGTTGCTCAACCTCCTCCTTCCTTCTGGCCTTATCATCTTGGCCGGCATCGTCATTATTATTATTCGTCGTAAACAATATCGTAAGAAATGAAAAGAAAGAGAAACTTACTTATCCTACTGATAGTTGTGGTCCTTATCGGCCTCATTGCTTTGGTCGTGGCCATGCGAGGCTCGAAAGACGCAACTTTCGACCAAGACTTCCATGTTGAAGACATAGAAAATATTACCAAAATATTCCTTGCCGACAAAGAAAACAACCATGTGTTGCTGCAGCGTGTAGCAGATGCGGACACTAACTCAGACACAACTTGGACCGTAGACGAAATCTACCCTGCCAGTAAAGGCATGATCAAACTCTTGTTGGAGACCCTTCATGACATGCGTATCCGTCAGCAGGTGAACAAGAATGCCGTACCTCAAGCCATCAAACTGCTTTCGGCAAATTCCACAAAATGCGAAGTATACCAGACGCGCTACCTTATCGATTGGTTCAACGGCAAATTGAGACTATTCCCCCGCGAAAAACTCACCGTCACCTATTTTGTCGGTCAAGAAACGCAGGATATGATGGCCTGCTTTATGTACCGTGAGGGCGACAAGGTACCTTATATCATTCACATTCCCGGCTTCCGCGGTTACCTAACACCGCGTTTTGTGGCAGACCCCATGTCTTGGCGCAGCCACACGATCGTTCATTGGGACATTACCCACCTTCAAAGTGTGGAATTGGACATTCCCGCCACTCCTGAAGAATCGTATAAGGTGAGCCGCCAAGGCGACGGATTTGTATTCCAGAAGGCTGGCACCATTATAGATAACTTTGATACCGCCCGCGTGGCACAAATGCTTTCCTGTTTCCAGAATCTCAATTTCGACGAATATGCCAGCCGCGTGCCTAATAGCAACATGGACTCATCCTTTAATGCTGGTCCACGCGCCATCCTTCACATTACCAACACTGAAGGCACCACACGCGAAGTAACGACCTACATTAAGTATAACAACCCCACCGACTCGTTGGTGATGCGGAATGACGAGCTTTACGAGATGTTCGACCTCAACCGACTCTACGCCATTATCGATAAAAAGGACACCGTACTCATCCAATACTTTGTCTTCGACAACATACTCCAGCCGGCCAGTTTCTATCTCGGACAACCATCCAGTCCTTTTGCCAAAGAATAGCATCACCATGAAGCCCCTTATTCTTATAACCAATGACGACGGCGTTTCATCACGCGGACTCCGACATTTAGCCCACCTGGCTCAGGAGTTCGGCGAGGTGGTCGTCATGGCACCTGACCGCAACGCTTCAGGACTGAGCACCTCTATCACTTGTACGCGTCCTTTGCATGCCTACTTGGTTGACCAAGAGGAAGGGGCTAAATACTACGCCTGCGACGGAACTCCGGCCGACTGCGTAAAGATGGGATTCGAGCATTTCTGCCCACGTCGACCCGACTTGATGCTTTCTGGCATTAACTATGGGAGCAATTCATCAATTAATATTATTTATAGCGGCACCATGGGAGCCGTTCTCGAAGGATGCCTCAATGGCCTACAATCAATAGGGTTCTCCCTCCTGACCCATAGTCCTGAGGCCGACTTTAACGCCTGCACTCCTGCCATTCGCCACATTATCCGTCAGGTGCTTCAGAAACCACTGCCCGACTTCACTGCTCTCAACGTGAATATTCCACACCTGCCAGCCGAGAAAATCAACGGCATACGCATCTGCCGACAGGCCCGCGCGGCATGGGAGAATAGTCTGGAAGAACGTACCGATGCCAATGGGATACCTTTCTGGACCATGACAGGGCGTTTCGTTTGCAATAACCCAGAACACGACACTGACGAATACTGCCTCTCCAAAGGTTATGTCTCGGTGGTACCGGTCAGCCCTGACTTCACCTGCCCTCAGCAAATCCCACTTATTAAGAATCTCGAACTATGAAGAATTTACTCCACAATAACAACTATCTCACAGGCGTAATTGGCGTGGTGGTAAGCGAACTGCTCTGCGCCTTATTGGTCTACCTAGTACTTCTTATCTTCAACTTACCCCTTGCCGAAAACGCTCGTTGGTTTGCCCTCGCCTTAATTCCTCCTATTTTGCTACTGCGCTATTATGCCAAGAATCAGGACTACCCCGATACGCTCAAGGCGGTCATAACTACCGTATTCGTCACAGCTATTGCCTACTTTTGGTTTATGCTGAAGAATCATTATATCACATTTAATTAACCCTCTTTAGCAGCCTCTTCCCATCATGAAATACTATATCATAGCAGGCGAAGCCTCGGGCGACCTCCACGGCGCCAACCTTATGCGGGCAATCTTACGCAGAGACCCCGACGCCACTATACGCTACTGGGGAGGCGATGCCATGCAATCTGTCACTGGGGTTCCCGTCCGCCATATTCGAGAGTTAGCCTACATGGGGTTTGTCGAGGTGGCCCTACATCTGAGAACCGTGCTGGGCAACATCCAATTCTGTGAGCGCGACATATTGGAGTTTCATCCTGACGTGATAGTTTATATCGACTACCCCGGATTCAACCTCAAAATTGCAAAATTTGCACATGAACATGGGTTCAAGAATGTCCACTATATTTCACCCCAACTTTGGGCTTGGAAGAAAGGACGAATCAAACCTATGCGACGTGACCTAGACAAACTCTGCTATATCCTACCTTTCGAGCAGGACTTTTATGCTCACAACAACTTTCCGCAGGCTGTTTATGTGGGTCATCCACTTCTCGATGCCGTGGCTCAGTTTCAGGCCTCAGCATCAATTAGCAGTATTGACGGCCGGCCAATAATAGCACTACTACCCGGCAGCCGAAAGATGGAGCTAAACAAAATGCTCCCCCCTATGGTTCGGTTGGCTCAAAAGCATCCTGAATACCAATTCATAATAGCCGGAATGACCCTGCTAGGCGATAAATTTTACGAGCCCTACTTCCAAAAGACCTCTAACATCTCGGTTGTATACGACAAAACCTACGACCTTCTCTCATGCGCTTATGCAGCCGTTGTCTGTTCTGGCACTGCCACTCTCGAAACCGCACTTTTCAACGTGCCCCAGGTAGTCTGCTACCGTGCCAACCCTATCTCTGTGGCTATAGCCAGACCTCTCATAGGAAACAAGATAAAATATATTTCTTTACCCAACCTTATTGCCGATGAGCCCATCGTCACAGAGCTGATCCAAGACGATGTAACGGACGTCCGTCTACAGAAAGAATTCGACAATATCACCCGTGACAACAAGTTCCGCCAAAAAATATTCGATGGCTATGCCCGATTGAACACTTGCCTAGGCAATGCAGGTGCATCTGACCGCACCGCTGATGAAATTATAAAAGTAATGAAACAATAGTTATCAATTGAAGAAAACTTACTCCATACTCTGCCTCTTACTACTCGCTCTCAGCGCCTCTGCCGACCGCGTAAAAGTGCGTCTTTTTACCAATAACAGCATCGACCTTATCAACATTTCTTTCGACTTAGGCACATACAACCTCATTGGTGACAATAACGCTCTCATTGCGGGCGAAGTGGGCAACGACAAATCTGTTGAACTCACCCCGAACGGCAGGCAGGTACATGTATCCATCGACGGGTACGACTATGGTAACTTCTCTTCCGTCACTTTTTCAGCCACCGACACCGCCTGCATCCTCTGTCTTAACCCACGAAACGTCAAACAACGCACCTACGAAGGTAATCTGATAGCCACTGTGGACAGAAATGGCAAGCTACTCCTAATCAACGACGTTGAATTTGAGACTTATATCGCCGGGGTTGTGCAGTCCGAAATCTACGGCACCCAAAGCGACATATTCCGTGTCCAAGCCATCATCTCGCGCACTTGGGCTATGAAAAACATCCACAAGCACAAATCCGACGGATACAACTTTTGCGACCAAGTCCATTGCCAAGCCTATCTCAATCGTTGTGTACGACCCGACATCATGTTGGGCACCATGCAGAGCAGTGGCATGACCATTGTGGATGCCGACAACCATCTAATCGAAACCCCATTCCACTCCAACAGTGGTGGACAGACCGCCAACTCTGAAGACGTCTGGCGAGCAGCACTTCCCTACCTGCGGTCTGTACCCGATACATTCTCCTATCACATGAGACAGAGCGAATGGGTAAAAATAGTGGACGAAAACAAGTGGCTCAACTATTTTGCCAACAAGCACAAATTAAACACCTCCAACGACAGCGTCCGGGACGAACTGCTCAATTTTAGTCAGTCGCAGCGGAAAGTGCGTATCTGTGGCATCCCTTTGACACGTGTTCGCACTGATTTTCAGCTAAAATCTACTTTTTTCTCTGTACTTTACGATAGCGTGGCACATCGTGTCACCCTCTCAGGACATGGGTTCGGCCATGGCGTCGGTCTTTCGCAAGAAGGCACCATCCGCATGGTTGGCCTCGGCATCAGCTACGACAGCATCATCCATCATTACTACACGGGATCCCACATTCACTATGACGAAACCCATCCCCACACATACGTGGAAAACTACATAAAACAAATTTCCCAAATCATAGAAGAAGATAAACAGAAATCCACCCAAACCAAGTCAAAAAAAGACGATTGGTTGGGCAGACTATTCCGCGTTCGCGACCGTGAGGAAAGAGAGGAAGTTTACGACCCCAACAGCGACGAACTTGACTCAGACTGGCAGTACGACTG
>Ga0326513_10002151_pt1 | contig 14639 bp, 12 predicted proteins | sample 2_2465_0518_D_FD_203654 | JGI IMG/M metagenome (GOLD analysis project Ga0326513, IMG submission 203654) | Bovine rumen microbial communities from UC Davis, California, United States - 2_2465_0518 | ecosystem: Host-associated > Mammals > Digestive system > Stomach > Rumen | place: USA...
CCTATGAATACAACGTCGCAGGACACCTTTCTTTCGGTGCGCCAAAATGTGAAAAAGCCCAGAAATCAAGCGGTTTCTGGGCTAATCGTACATATAGGCTTTGTATCAAAGATAACGTCTTGATAGACCCTGCCTGCGGCAGCGGCGGTATGTTTATCCAGAGCGGCGATTTTGTAACGGCTGCCGGAGAAAAGCCCACCCACGCCATGACTTTCTACGGTCAGGAAAAGATCGAATACAACGCAAAGCTGTGCCTGATGAATATGTCGGTGCATGGTCTTTCGGTGACGCTGAAATCCGGCGACGAAGCAAACACCTATTACAACGATTCGCATAACCTCTGCGGCAGGTGCGATTATGTTATGGCAAATCCCCCGTTCAATGTTGACAAGGTAAAGTCGGAATCCGCCGCAAGTGCCGGTCGTCTGCCCTTTGGTCTGCCGGCTGTGAACAAAAGCAAGGAATTCGGCAATGCAAATTATCTGTGGATATCCTATTTCTATTCCTATCTTAACGAACACGGCAGAGCCGGATTTGTAATGGCGTCCTCTGCAACGGACAGCCAGAGCAAGGACAGGGATATCCGTCAGAAGCTGATACAGACCGGTCATGTAGATGTCATGGTCAGTGTCGGGAACAACTTTTTCTACACAAAGTCCCTGCCCTGTACGCTGTGGTTCTTTGACAAGGGCAAGCCGGAGGAGCTGCTTGACAAGGTGCTTTTCCTTGATGCAAGAAATTACTACACCGTTGTTGACAGAAAGCTGAACGAGTGGAGCGAATGGCAGCTTAAAAACCTGAACGCCATTGTGTGGCTGTATCGTGGTGAAACAGACAAATATACAAAGCTGCTTGACGAATACCGCTGCGCCATTGGCGGCGAGGGCAGCTTTGAACAGCGCAGAGCCGCAGCGGAGCAGGAACTTTCCGCCCTGCGTGAAGAAGCCAGAGCCGCTGTTGAGGCTGCCGACAAGCGCAGCAAAAAGAAGGTTCAGGCAGAATATGACGAGCGCACAGCCGAAAAAGAAGCCCTGCTCACGGTCGCAAAAGAAGCGGTATGGCTTTATGAAAAATTCGGTGAAGGAGTTTATGCAGACATTCCCGGTCTTTGCAGGGCAGCCGATATATCGGAGATCGAGGAAAAAAGTTGGTCGCTCACACCCGGCGCGTATGTAGGCGTTGCGCCCGTGGAGGATGACGGCGTTGATTTTGCACAGCGCATGAAGGAAATACACGCCGAGCTGTTATCCTTGCAGCAGCAGTCCAACGACCTCATGGACACCATCTCAAAGAATCTGGAGGAGATGGGGTTATGAAGTGGGAAACAGTACGACTTGGAGATATTATTGATTTTAGTAACGGTATTAATTTTGATAAATCTGCATATACTCAGGGAATAAAAATCGTAGGTGTATCAGATTTTGGTAATCTTTTTTCGCCTAATTATGATGAACTATCGGAAGTAAAAAGCGATATAGTAAAAAGTAAAGATTTACTCAAAAACGGAGATATAGTATTTGTTCGTTCTAATGGTAACAAAGAACTTGTAGGAAGATGTATGCTTGTAAAAAAATTACCATATCCTGTTACATACTCAGGATTTTGTATTAGAGCAAGAATAAATAATCCCAATAGTTATAATTCAGTCTTTCTAACATATTACTTCAAATCAATGTTTTTTAGAAAATTATTATCTGGCTCTTCTGTAGGAGCAAATATTCAAAATCTTAGTCAAGCCCGGTTAAGTAATTGTACCATTAGTATTCCACATATTCAAACACAAAAAAGAATAGCCGGCATCCTCTCCGCCTACGACGACCTTATCGAAAACAACCAGAAACAGATCAAGCTACTTGAAGAAGCCGCACAACGACTGTATAAAGAGTGGTTTGTTGACCTGCGTTTCCCCGGTCATGAGCATACTGCTATTGTTGACGGTGTGCCGGAGGGGTGGAGAAAGGGACGAATAGAAGATATCGCTATATTCAAACGAGGAAAAACGATTACCAAGTCACAAGTTAGCGATGGTATTATTCCCGTTGTTGCTGGAGGACTTGAACCGGCATATTTTCATAATCAAGCTAATACTGTTGCACCTGTAATTACTATTAGTGGTTCTGGCGCAAATGCAGGATATACAAGAATATATTTTGAGGATGTCTTTGCTTCTGATTGTTCTTTTGCGGATAGTAAGACAACTAACAATTTACACTTTATTTACTGCTTCCTAAAAGCAAGCAAAGAGTCAATAGATGCTTTACAAAAAGGTTCTGCTCAACCTCATGTATATGCAAAGGATATTAATGCAATGGATTTATTGATTCCAACTAATGATGTTTTTGAAAGGTTTAATCAATTATCAGTTAATGTTTTTGGAAAGATAGGAATACTACAAAAGCAAAACAAAGAACTAATTCAAGCCCGTGACCGTCTGCTGCCGAAGCTGATGAGCGGAGAGATGGAGGTATAATATGGAAATTGAAGATATAAACAAAATTAAAGACAAAAAAGAATTAAATGATTTTCTCAATGCGTTTGTGAAGCTTGAAGCACAAAAACGTAACCCGAGCAGAAACGGAATGATCGATGCTTTGAAAGAAGCGCTAAATGTTGCATGGACTGATATAAAAAGCGTTGAAGCAAGCCGAGGTGAAACAACTCCAATACCGTGGGAGCAGATTCATGATAAAGATTTATACAATAAGCTTGCCGAATATCAACTGGGAATGTATCAGTATGCAGTAAAAAAATACGGCGAAGAAGTTGTTAAGAAATTACTGGAGCAGAATATGTCATAAAAGGAAGTGATCCGGAATGCGTCACGATTATAGAGGTGTAATATTTTATAGTGCTAATGATTTGAGTATTGGTTGGGCTTTAGAAAAAGCTGAAAAAAATATTATTGAATTTGAAGCTGATGAGCGGGGAGATGGAGGTGTAAGATGGCAAGAAGAACATTTGCTGATGTACTGAAGAACGGTGAAATAAATATTAAATTGGAGTATGCAAAACTTAAAAAGACTTTTTACGGAAAAGGGTTGGATGATAATATGTCTTTGAGATCATTATGTAGCAGATATTTTCTAAGCTACCATTTTAGAGGTACTTTCCTTAGTTTAGATGAATTTGATGCGATTAATGATTTTATTTCATTTTATCATATTGATTCAGTAAGCATAGATTCCTTCGTAAGTTTTTGTGAATATACAATCAATCTACTGTTACCGCTTCTTGTCACTCCAGAGGCTCAACATTATTCAATGGCGTTGTACAAATATAATATAATAGAAGTTTATATACGGCAGGTTCGATTACTTATTGAAAAAATCGGATATATGGAAACGATGGACAAAGAACTTAACGTTACAATTTTTGTACCAAAATCACCGGAAGCAATCGCTGTTTCAGAGGTCATTGATCCGGCATTATCATACAAAACGATTGAATATAATCATCACTCAATGAAGGGTGATATAGATAAAAAACGAGATACCTTGCTTAAATATGCGGATTTGTTAGAAGCAAAAAGAAAAGAATTAAAATCAATTAATTCATCTTTAGAACAAGATATATTTGCATTATTTAACAACATTAATATCAGGCATAATAACACTGATCCTAAATCACCTAACTATCACAAATATGTTGCAAGTATGACAAATGAAGAATTGGAAAAATGGTATGATGAAACATATCAATTATCTTTGATATGTTTTTTGGAATTGGACAATGTATATAGAAAAAAGAGGGTAAAAGAACTGAACGAAAAAATAAAAAATGAAGATAAACAAAACTAAAACTATAAGAGGTGAATCAACATGAGCGCCGGCTACACCGAAAACGATATACAGGAAAGCGCAGGAAAGCTGCTGCATGATGAGCTGGGCTGGCAGGTGGTTTTTGCCTACAACAAGGAAGTGCTGGGCGAAAAAACTATGAGGAAGTTGTGCTGTGGCGGTATTTCCGCAAAGCCCTGCGGCGGCTGAACCCGTGGATAAACGATGAACAAACCGCACAGGCGCAAAGGATATTTTCCGACCACCTTGCAAGCGCCTCCCTGATGCAGACCAATGAGGAAAAATACCGCCTTATCCGTGACGGCATACCCGTTGCCGCAAGGCGCAGGGACGGAGGTACAGAAAACAAAACGGCGATTGTTATCGACTTTGCAAACCCGGAAAATAATGATTTCCTTGCAGTCAAGGAGATGAAAATACATTCCCGTAATTACCACCGCCGCACGGATATTGTCGGCTTTGTCAACGGTATTCCTCTGCTGTTTGTGGAGCTGAAAAATTACTATGTCGATGTCAGAAATGCCTATACCGATAACTACACCGACTACCTCGACACGATACCGCAGCTTTTCTATTACAATGCTTTTGTAATGCTGTCCAGCGCAACAGAAGCAAAAGTCGGAACGATAGGCAGCAAGTATGAATTCTTCCACGAATGGAAAAGACTTGCAGAGGACGATCAGGGCAGCGTTGCCCTGCAAACCATGCTGCGCGGTATCTGCAAAAAGGAGAATTTCCTCGACCTTCTTGAAAACTTCATCATATACGACCATTCCGGCGGCAAAACCGCAAAGATACTCGCCCGTAACCATCAGTATCTTGGCGTAAACGAAGCGATAAAAGCCTATGAGGAACGCAGGCTCCGTAACGGCAAGTTAGGCGTTTTCTGGCATACGCAAGGCTCAGGAAAAAGCTATTCCATGCTGTTTTTAGCGGCAAAGATCAAACGGAAGTTTGCAGGCTCTCCGACTATCATTATCCTGACCGACCGTGACGAGCTGAACAAGCAGATCAGCGATACCTTTGAAAACTGCGGTATGCTCAGCGGCACAAAGGCGTCAAAATATATTGCCTCCAGCGGTGAAGATCTTATCCATAAGCTGCAGGGCAATCCCAGCTTTATCTTTACGCTGATACAAAAATTCAACAAGCCGGGCGCAGCTCCGATACATACCGATCACGATATACTGATAATGTCGGATGAAGCCCACCGCAGCCAATACGGTGTTTTTGCCGAAAACCTGATGACGCTGCTCCCCGATGCGTCAAGGATAGGCTTTACAGGTACACCGCTGCTGTCAAGCGATAACCTGACAGCCCGTACCTTCGGAGGATATATCTCCGTGTATGATTTTCAGCGCGCAGTCGAGGACGGCGCGACCGTTCCGCTTTATTACGAAAACCGTGGCGAAAAAATACAAGACCTCAAAAACCCTGAGATCAGCGACAGGATACTGGACGCTATCGAAAACGCTGATCTTGATGTTGACCGTCAGGATAAGTTAGAGGAGGAATTTGCAAAGGAAATACATATCCTCACCGCCGAACCCCGGCTCAGAGCAATCGCAAAGGATTTTGTACATCACTATTCCGATCTCTGGGAAACCGGAAAGGCAATGTTTGTCTGTCTGAACAAAGTGACCTGTGTGCGTATGTATAACTATGTTCAGGAATACTGGCAGGATGAGATAAAGTCGCTTGAAAAGCAGCTTAAAAATGCAACTCAGCAGGAATATCAGGCTCTTAACCGCAAAATAGACTGGATGCGTAAAACAGAGATGGCTGTTGTCGTCAGTCAGGAGCAAAACGAAATACAGACCTTCCGCAAATGGGGACTTGACATAAACCCTCACCGCAGTAAAATGGTCAGCCGTGAGCTTGACAAGGAATTCAAGGATGAGGATAATCCTCTGCGCGTGGTATTTGTCTGTGCCATGTGGCTTACGGGTTTTGATGTGAAATGTCTTTCCTGTCTGTATCTTGACAAGCCCCTGAAGGCTCACACTCTGATGCAGACTATTGCCCGTGCCAACCGTGTGAACGAAGGCAAAACCAACGGACTTATCATAGATTATGTCGGCATACTTTCCGCTCTGAGAAATGCCCTTGCCGATTACACACGCAATCCGAGCGGAAAGGATGTAACCGACCCGACTATTGACAAGGAAATGCTGACACAGCGGATAATTGAAACCACCGCAGCAGCAAGAGCATTTCTTTCCTCAAAGGGCTATGATCTGCAAAAGCTGATAGATGCGAAGGACTTTTCCAAGCTGGAAAGATTAGAGGCAGCAGAGGCTGTCTGCGGCACAGCCGAGGACAGAAAGACCTTTATGACCTACGGTGCGGAAATAAACAAGCTGATAAAATATATGAACCGTGACGAGCTGACCGAAGAACAGCGCAGAGAATGTAATGCCATTATTGCGATATATAATCTGTTGCGTCAGAAGCGCCGACATATAGACATTACCGATCTGATGGTGGAGATCAATTCTATCATAAACGAATATATCAGCATGGAGGATATCTCCGATACCGGCAGCAACGAAGAACGCAAGGTCAATATCAGCGAGATAAACTTTGATCTCCTGCGTCGTGAATTTGAAAAGGTACGCAAAAAGAAGCTGATTCTGCGCGATCTGGAGGAGGTCATTCAGCATAAACTCGATGCTATGCTTTCGGATAATCCGTCCCGTATGGATTATTATGAGCGTTACCGGAACATTATCGAACTGTATAACGGAGAACAGGATGGTGCTGCAATCGCAAAAATCTTTGAGGAACTGACAAAGCTTGCAAAAGACCTTGACGATGAACAGCAGAGATATATCCGCGAAGGCTTTACAAGCGAAGAAGAGCTGACGATCTACGATATTCTTATTAAACCGGAGCTGAGCAAATCCGATATATCAAAGGTGAAATCCGTATCCATTGATCTCCTGCAAAAGATAAAGGATATTATTATCCGTTCAGATCACTGGTCAGAAAAGGAAGAAACAAAAGCATCCGTCGATATTGTTATCCGTGATACTTTATGGGGTGAGCTTCCGGAATGCTACGATGACAACAACATTGATAACTGCCGCGACCGAATAAGCCGATATATCTATGAGCGTTTCGGCGAGGCAGCATAAAATCAGACATAAAAAATCAGCCGCTTACCGACGAACAAAAAGAATCAAATAGGCAGAAATCAAAAACACGCTGCCGAATAGAACATATTTTTGGATTCATGACAAATTCCATGCACGGTATCACAATTCATTCTATCGGTATTACTCGTGCATGGTTTAATATTGGATTGACAAATTTAATCTACAACTTCTGTAGATATGAATTTTTGAAACGGTCTAAGCCTTCAAAGGGATAAGTGCGCCCATTTGAGGTAATCGGGGTTGCTAAAAGTCACAATATCGCACGATTAGAGCATGAAATATGGATATTTCATGGCTTGATTATGAAAGTCACCGTTTGGGGGTGGCTTTTTTATTTTAGTAGTGGTTTTTAGAGGTTCCCTTAAGTTCTATAAAACATCGGATACATTTTTCTGATGTTTTATAGAATTTCTTTCTGCCAATATGGAAGTCCAAATAGGAACGCTTAGCACACTACTTATATAGCCTTGAGAAATAAGGTTTGCGGAAATAAGTACAGAGTTATACCTTACCGCTTGAAGTCTCCCTGTCCCTGTGTTACAATGGCGGTAAAGTATTTCATCGGTAGCTGTGCTGCTGACAGCGGAAGAAGCACAGTGGAAAAGATCAAGGGAGCTGCAGCAATTGCCGGCTTTCTGATACATAACAATCGGGAATAGCAGCCCTGAAGGAAGCCGCAGAAAGTACGGACCGGATATATGACACCATCAAGAAAATATTGGAGGATAACGAAAACTGAGAAAAAACAGTAAGACTATCCGATAAGGAATGAGCCGGACTTTTCGGAAATATTGCCGACAGGATGAAACTGCACGATGCCATCGTTGAAAAAAATTTCTGTAATCTGCTTGATATGTCTGAAATTTTTTCAGATCATCATTTTCGGAAAATCTTCAATTTCCGTTTTTATGGTGAGCGGAGCGATTTTTAATTTTTGCCCGATTTTTGAAAATTGGCAGAGATTGGCATATGTAATTTAGGGGTGTGGGGATTTCACCACCAAGCGATTTGTCCGCACATTGTGCAGGCAAAATCTCTGCTTGCGACCTCCTGAGGAGGTCAGTTATCCACCGCTCCCGTCAGAACCCCATTTGCAAGCAAAATAGTAAAAATTATGGAGTTGGTTGAAATATGACAGAAAATAAAACAGAGAGAATCTTCATAAGAGTATCACCAACAGAAAAGAAAGAGATTGAAGAAAAAGCGAAACTTGCTAACCAAAGTGTAGCCAACTATCTGATCACGCTATCCAAAAATCAAAGAATTGTCGTTGCAAAAAAGATGCCGCGGCTCATCACGGAGATAAACAAGATCGGCGTTAATATCAATCAGATCACTGCTGCTGCTAACTCCACAAAGTATGTCAGTAAAGAAATGTTGCTGAAAGTCAGCGAGGAGCTGGAAAAGGTTATCGGACTTTTACAGCAGATACTCGACGAAGTATACAACATCGATGACCATTCGTTTCAGAGCTTGGAAAACAGGATCGACAGGCTAACCGCAGCAGTTGAGAAATTACAAAATGGCAGCCGTCAAGGAAATTGAAAAAAATAAAAACACATCAATATGTTGCCGATCCAATAGACTATGTTCTCTCACCCGAAAAACTCATGATCAGTTTTTTATTCTTCTGCGGGTACTCCGTCGGTAACATAAACAGAACAGTAAGGCAAGGAAAAGTCTGCTTTGCGACTGAAGTACAATTCTGTCCCCCGATTTAGAAACGGGGGACTTTTTGCTCTTTTTTAGGGTAAATGTCAAGTCAATATAATTCCCTACCTGAACAAGAAACGCTCAGGACCGTATTCTCCGACGGCTCCGGAGAATGATGATTTTCGGGCGCTTCCATTCAAACACAAACCAAACGTTCACCTTGACAACACCGGCAAAAAATAAAATCGCTCAGAAGCGCCCTAAAAGCCCCTACACGGCGTTATAATTTAAAGAGGGTAATTATACCACCCCGAGGGATAAAAGCGCTCTACGGGCGCGTATGACGCTCTCAGGGGCATTGCAGAGCTATAAGCCTGTTGCTTCCGTTTTTGGCTTTGCTCTCCGCCACTGTCGGTGCTGTTATGCCCTGTAAAAGAATAGTGCTTTTTCTCCTTTTACAGGCCTTCACTTTTCTTGTGACTGCATCAAGGAGTTAGCGGTACTTCTGGGAAGTACGCAAGCTAAGATTTTGTGTATACATTGTACGCACAAAATCGCTTGCCAGTGAAAATAAATCGCTATCGCTCACCAATACAAAAATGCCTGCCGATGTCAGATACTCGGTTATTCCGCTGTAGAACTGTCGCCTGCATCTGCTTTAATTGCTCTTTTTGGCTTGCTTTGTTTTGGCTGCTGCTTTATTCCCATACTCAGAATTGACAACTTCCCACTCATCCCCGCCTGTTGTTATTGAGTATTCATCAGTATCAGGCTCTACAAAGTAGTTGAACAAAAGATGGGCTTTTACAGAATGCCTAATAAGCTACTGAAAGCCGAAGCTCTGATCCGCAGTCAAAAAATGAAGTACCGTGCATTGTCCAAAGATCAGGTAGAGCAGCTTACAGACGGCAAGGACAAGGACGGACAATACAACATAGCCTTCAAGGAAGACGACAAAAACAGAATAGACACCGCTTTGAGGAGGAAAAGGAGAGGATAATTCATATCCGTCCATCATAGAAAAGCATTGAAACTCCCGTGGCAGATTTTAGATTTGGAGTGGTTACTTGATGTAGAAAATCTTGATGTATCATCTTGATGTTATTATCTTGATGTAGGCAACCGAAAAGCCTTGTATTTATGCGGGTTTTGAGCTTTTAAGGACATAGACTTTTTCACGAAGGGACATAGACTTCTTCCGCGAAGGGACATAGACTTTTTCCGCGAAGGGACATAGACTTTTTCACAAAGAGACATAAATTATATTGACAGAAATATGACCTTGTGGTACAATAGTGGTAAAACATCTTTGAGGTGATATTATGCCCAAAAGAAAGAACCTTCCGAAAATTCCTGATTACACTGGCATTCCAACAGACGAAAATAAATTGATGGTTCAGAAAAGCAATCCTTTGCAATCACTATCCGAAACAGGAATGTCACTTGTTGAATTTAAGATATTGGACGCTTATTTAAGTCGTATAAATAGTCATGATGAAGAAAAAAGATATGTAAGATTTGAAAAAGGAGAGCTTGAAAAAATACTTGGTGTGTCAAGAATTTTGAAATATGACCTTGAAGCTCGTCTTGATGGTCTTTTCAGGGTAGTTACTATCAGAGATGGGCATAAAAAAGAAGGATTTACAAAAATTGCTTTGTTTGAAAAAGCTGAAGCGTTTCAATCTGATGATGGACTTTGGCAAATAGACATTGCTTGTTCCCCTTCGGCTTTGGAATATGTGTTTAATTTAGACAACATCGGTTATTTGAGGTATCGGTTAAAGAATATAATTGAATTGACAAGCAGGTACAGCTATGTTTTGTATCTGTATTTGGAAAATCGCAGAAAAGGAAAACAAAGTAAATCTTGGACTGTCCCCCTCGATGAATTGAAAGAAATACTACGTTGTACTGCTGATACTTACAATCAATATAAACGATTTAATGACCTTATTCTAAAAAAGTGCTATAAAGAACTTCACGAAAAAACAGACTTGCAGTTTACTTATGAACCTGTCAAAGTAAAAGGACGGAAAGTAATAGCAATTCATTTTACGGTCAAGACACTATCTAAAAGAGTGCAGGAATCTCTCGTCAATCAGAGTGAGGATGGAACAAATCAGTTATCATTTACCGATATTCAAAATAATATCGATAATACTTCAAATATTGAAGCCAAATTCGTCGATGGGACGGATATTATCTCTCAGCTGCATAAGGTATGTGATTATGCGTTCACTCGTGAGAATATACAGTCAGCTTACAAATTTGCAAAAACATTTATACACGATAAGTCTATGAAAATATATTTTGAGCAGACATATCTGAAATTACTTGAGATTGAGAAAAAGAGGAAGATCCGTGATCGTTTCAGCTATTTCTATCAGATAATTTGCAGCGATGCTGAAAGGCAAAGAAAAGAACAGCAGGATAAGGAGCGGGTTATAGGATATAAACCCACATACGACATTGCCGAATACGAATCAACTTCTATTATTGACGAATTCGATGATGAAGATGATGATTTGTTGCAAATAGAAAGCTAAATAATAGGGTAAACTGAGGGACGCGCTGCCCCTCAACCTACCACTGCATCGTACATACGAATCTCGTATACGATACTACACTAATACAGATGTTACCATCTACGATTAACTCCCCAACGAAGAAAAAATAATACTTACTTTGGATTTTATAGGAATGAAAGAATATGGGAATGACAATTAAGCAACTTGCGGATCAGTTAGGAGTAAGCAAGACAACAATTAGCAAAGCTATATCTGCATTAGGTTTATCAAATAGATTGAACCGTTCCGGCAATAAATATATAATATCAGAGGATCAAACTGAACAAATCAAAATGCAAATTGCAAACTCAAGACCGCAAACCGCAAACGATAAATCGCAAACCGCAAACGATAAATCACAAACCGCAAGCGATAAATCGCAAACCGCAAGCGATAAATCGCAAACCGCAAGCGATAAATCGCAAACCGCAAGCGATAAATCGCAAACCGCAAGCGATAAATCGCAAACCGCAAGCGATAAATCGCAAACCGCAAGCGATAAATCGCAAACTGCAAACGATAAATCGCAAACTGCAAGCGATAAATCGCAGCTTGAAAATCAAATAGCACTAATTGAACTCTTACAGAAGCAATTAGCACTTCTGAATGAGCAATTAAGCATTAAGGATGGTCAGATCAAGGCTTATCAGGAACAAATACGCATTTTGACTGACAGTCTGCACGATGCAACAGTGGCTCTGACAGCGGAGCAGGCACTACACGCTGGAACAATCCAACGGCAGCTCACAGAGCAAATTAATTCAAAAGAAGAAGCTGCTCTGGATCATCAAGAGCAGCCAAATCATAAACAAAGTATATTTTCAAAATTATTCGGGAGAAAAAATGGTATGTAAAGCTCCCTATTCAAAGTTTTTCCAACATTCTTTTTTCATAAAAGCCGAAATTTCATTCATGTCATTGCTTTCATAATACTTCACAAGAAGTCTTTTAAAATCCGAGACAGATTTTTCAGGAATAATAATTATTCCCTTTCCTTTGGAAATCAGGTAATGATTAGCAAAAATGACAGCTGAGCGTTTATTACCGTCAAGAAATATCTGTGTCCTCATACAGTAAAGGCAAAGTCTGATTGCTGTGTCGATTGCATCTTCCTCTGTTTGACTGACGATCCCGCTGATTTTGTCCTTTACATCCATCTCAATAGGCAATGGTGGCACATAAGAACACCCTCCAATGGTAACCGGAACACCCCTGATACGTCCTCCGTCAGTAAAAAAACCTTCATTGACCTGCTTTGCAATGTGACATAACAGGTAATAATCACTTTTGCTTTGGATAACGTCTTTATCAAGTATAAATTCCCACGCATGTTTTAGATTCAATATCTTTTGTACATCATCGGCACTCATCCCGTTTACTATTCCATTATCGATAATTTCCTCTGTTTGAGGAAAAGAAGTTGCCACACCTTCAAGAATAGCCTGATCGTAAATATTACTTTTCATATTGATACGGGCAAAATCAAGATTTTTCTGTACTTGTGGGGCAAGATCTTCTTCTGTATATCCAAGCTGCAGCAATTTGCGGTCTATTTGCCGAAGTGTCTTCTCTAATTCACGCCTTTCACGAGCATTTTTTAGTAAAAGCTGATATAGAGTTTCGGAATATAAATCGACATAGGTAGATGTGTTCCTACCGCCAATTCGCTTGCGAACATACAAATACTGCTTGTCTCCTTGTGTTTTGATTTCCGGAGCTCCATCGTAAGGAATAAGTTTTATGCGTGCCTGAATGTCTGCCTTTTGGTGAAGTAACTCACGAAGCTGATCTATTTCACTCAAATTTAACCCGCCTTTCAAGATTTATAGGGTGCATTTTGATTTAACATAACACCAAAATGCACCCTATAAATTTATCATAATTATATTTTTTTGTCAAATGAATACACGAGATATATGCCTGCTGACATATCTCGTTACACCGACAGCTGCGAATATCCTTCCGGGCTCATTGAAAAGTTTTGCTATTATTGGTGTAAGTTTTCAATGATATACCAAATCCGGAAAAATTATGCGGTAATCAGAATTTTCGGTAGCAAAACAGTATCAAAATAAACGTTGTTTCAAATAGTATTAAAAAAACCCCTCCAAATGGTATGTTGGGAGGGGTTTTTACAGTATCAGATTAGACGAACATCTATTTTGATGCAAATGGAGGAATGAGTTATGATATATGGCTATTGCCGCATATCAACGGACAGGCAAAATATCGAACGACAAGTCAGGAACATTCTGAAGGCATATCCTGATGCAGTTATCAAGCAGGAGGTTTACACCGGAACAAAGACGGACGGCAGAAAAGTCTTTGAACAGCTTTTGAAGTTGGTCAGGTCGGGCGATACGCTTGTCTTTGACAGTGTATCGAGAATGAGCCGTAACGCTGAAACCGGCTTTGAGGTCTATCAGGAATTGTATGACAAGGGCGTGGAGCTTGTCTTTTTGAAGGAGCCGCATATCAATACAGCGACTTATAAAAAAGTTCTTTCAACTAACATCGAAATGACAGGGACGAAAACAGATATTATCCTGAAGGCTATCAACGAGTATCTGATGGAGCTTGTCAAAGAACAGATACAGCTTGCCTTTGAACAATCAGAAAAAGAAGTGTCTGACTTACATCAGCGTACAAAAGAAGGTATCGAAACCGCGTAGAAAAATGCTAAATTATATGTTATAATCAAAGATGAAGATTGCGAGGTCGTTGATATGATAAATATAAGAAAACTTGAAAACGAGCTGTGGGAGTCCGCTGATCTGCTGAGGTCGGGGTCGAACCTGACGGCTAATGAATATTGTATGCCCGTGATGGGGCTTATCTTCCTGCGCTATGCGTACAGCAGGTTCAGGCTTGTTGAAACGGAGCTTATGAAAAACAGACCTTCACGAAACGGCAGAGTAAAGCCTGTTGAGGCTGCGGATTTCATTTCAAAGAGTGCGCTGTATCTGCCGAAGGAAGCACAGTATGAGTATCTGCTTAATCTGCCGGAAAATATCGCTGCGCTGGAGCTGAAAAACAGCAGCGGTCAGACCCTCAACAGTCTGGGCGAAGTCGTCAATTATGCTATGGAGCTTATTGAGGGACAAAGCGACCAGCTCAGGGGCGTTCTGCCAAAGGAATATACTATCTTTTCGGATGAGATACTAAAGGAGCTTTTGCGTATTTTCAATAACTCTGCGCTCAATGATGTGGGCGGAGATGTTTTCGGGCGGATATACGAATATTTCCTCAATAAGTTTGCAAAGAATATCGCATCGGATGACGGTGTGTTCTTTACGCCGAAATCCCTTGTCAAAATGATCGTCAATATCATCGAGCCGAAAAAGGGTGTACTGCTTGAAAGCAAGACGCAAAATTTGATACAAATTAACGATTGCCCTCTCAGGGGTGTCGCATAGGACTTAGGGGTGTCGGTTTTACAGACCGGCGCGTTTTTGTATATAGGG
>Ga0326513_10002152_pt1 | contig 14637 bp, 17 predicted proteins | sample 2_2465_0518_D_FD_203654 | JGI IMG/M metagenome (GOLD analysis project Ga0326513, IMG submission 203654) | Bovine rumen microbial communities from UC Davis, California, United States - 2_2465_0518 | ecosystem: Host-associated > Mammals > Digestive system > Stomach > Rumen | place: USA...
GGACCACAGTCTGCTGGACCTGGTGGAAGTCATGAAGAATCGTAAACTGGACTTCGCCGCTGACTTGCTTCAGCTTGCAATGGAGGTCAATCATCTGACTGCGGAGAAAGTCGTGGACTTCTACCGCAAGTACGGCGAGGAGATCCGCAACCCTGCGTGGGATCGGTTCCTTTCTCTGGAGGAGGCGGAGGAACATGAGGTCGGCGTGACCGGCGGCAGTATGGAGGACTACAGCTTCCGTGTGGTGCTGGAATAAACTGGAGGTGATCTGATGCGAACCGCCCTTCCCTACTGGTACGGTTCCAGGCACAACTGCGATGCGAACTGTACGCACTTGGATTCCGATGCCGGGGTCTGCAACTTCTATGGAACAAAACTGATCCGGGAAAACTCCGACTACGGGGAGTTCTTCATGTGCGATGACTGCGTGAAGGACACCTACAGCGAGGGGGAACTGCGGACGGTCTGACGGAAGGAAACGCAGAAAATGTGATGAATCACACATTTAACAACGCAGAAAATGTGTTTTACTGCACATTCCAACGCCGAAAAATGTGCAACAAGCGTAAAACAGCACATTAAACAGACGGAACAGTACATTCAACAGTGCATTCACTGAACGGACGGTGCGTTCACAGATTTTTACTGACAACAGCTGATTTTCACTGATTGACAAATAAATATAGTTGCCCATCGGCAAACGGGTCGATGGAAGAGCCAAACGGGGCTGACAGATTACACTTGTAGTCTGTTGGTCTCGTTTTTTGTTTGGACTGCATTTGTAGTCTGTTGGCCCATGCTTTTTGTTTGAAAAGTGTCGTTTCAAAAAATTCCGAAAATCTAAAAAAGGAGTTACACATGGACAGCATCAATGAAAAAGATGTATCTTTGAACTTTAAGACCTCCAGTGACTACCAGCTCTGGTCGGCAATCACGGCAGCCATTGACAGGAGGCTCGGTGAAATCGGAGCGTACCGGGATCTGTTTGATCTGATACGAAATGTCAGCGAGGCAAGCAGAAAGGAACAGACTGCCGGACGGGATAAGCGGTACGGCTGGAAACGAACCGATCTGTCTGCCCTGCTGAAGCGGAAGCTCCGGGACGGCAACCGAATTGCCAGCGCCGCAGGGAACGTGAAGTTCCAGACAGATGCCTACCAGCTGAACCGGAAGATCCTCTGCTGGGAAGGAACGGATCTGTTCGACTCCTTCATTCTGTACATGGAGGCGAACCGGCCCTTTGAGAAGCAGTTCTATCTGCCCCGCCGGAAACAGCTTCTGGTGGTGGTGAAGGCCATGCAAGAACTGGCTGAACGGAAAATCAGCTTGCTTTGCGTGAGCTGTCCGCCCGGGACGGGCAAGAGCCTGACAAATGACACCCCCATCATGACCCCTGACGGATGGAAATGTCACGGTGATCTGAAGGTCGGTGACGAGGTTGTGGGCCTTGACGGGCGGTACAAGAAGGTCACCGCAGTACACCAGAAGTATATGCTGGACTGCCTGGTGGAGTTCACCAACGGCGAGAAGATCCAGTGTCACGAAAACCATGAATGGATGGTTTACAACAGGAATGCACATCAGCTTCAGACCTTGGAGACAAAAGCAATCGAAGCACAGACGATGGAAACAGGCACTCCCGGCAAGCGTGGTCACCGCTATATGTTCCTTCTCCCGGAGCGTGGCGTGATGGAAGGACGGGAACAGGAACTGCCGCTGGATCCCTACTGCTTCGGTGTGTGGCTCGGTGACGGAAACAACACAGATCCGAGAATTGCAAATCCGAAGTGCGACTATCCGATTATTCAACGCATGATTGACCACGGCTGGCCTGTTGGTTCTTCAAACGAACACAAGACAACCCATGTCATGTATTACAGATTTCGCTTCCGTGAGAACCTTAGGAAGATGGGAATGTGCTGCCTAAACAAGAACACAACAAAGCACATCCCGGAATACTATCTGACGGCAAGCGTTGAACAGCGGCTTCAGCTCCTTGCCGGACTGCTGGACACCGACGGAACGCTGGTGGGCAGTAAGTACATCTTCAGCACAACGGAAATGGTTCTGGCCCGGAACTTCCTTGACCTGATTGCCACCTTCGGCTGGCGGACTTGTCTGAATATGCAACAGCCGAAGGTCAGCACCAGCGGCGTTCACGGACGGAAACCCGTTTACATTATCAGCTTCACCCCGGACATGGAAATCCCCTGCGCTCTTGAACGGAAGCAAAACCATGATCCGCACCCGCAGAGAAGAATCGCCATCAAGTCCATTACCCGTGTGGAGCCGAAGGAAGGCAACAGCATCACGGTGGAAGGTGACGGAATGTACCTGGCTGGAAAGTCCATGCTTCCCACTCACAATACCACGCTGGCAATGTTCTATCTCTGCTGGCTGGCAGGGCGTGACCCGGAGAAGCCCATGCTGACAGGCTCCCACAACAAGGACTTCCTTGCCGGAACCTACGGGGAATGTCTGCGGATGCTGGATCCCGGCGGAGAATACCTCTGGACGGACATCTTCCCGGATCTGAAGGTGACCTCCACCAACGCTAAGACCCTGATGATCGACGTTGGGACGAGCGAAAAGTCCGTCAAGCGGTTCACCACGCTGGAATACACCTCTGTCGGCTCCGGCAACGCTGGTAAGGTCAGAGCGGCAAATCTACTGTACTGCGATGACCTTGTTGACGGACTGGAAACCGCCCTGTCAAAGGAACGGCTGGACAAACTGTGGGGACTGTACACGACCGACCTTCGGCAGCGTAAAATCGGTGACTGCCCGGAACTGCACATCGCCACACGCTGGTCTGTTCATGATGTCATCGGAAGACTTGAACAGGAATACGGCGATAACGGAAAGTCGAAATTCATCGTCCTCCCTGCCCTGGATGAAAATGACGAATCCAACTTTGACTACCCGATTGAGGCCGGGTTCACGACAGAGTTCTATCATCAACAGCGCAACATCATGGACGAGCCGTCATGGCTGGCACTGTACATGAACCAGCCCATTGAACGGGAAGGCCAGCTTTACCCGGAGGAGCAACTGCGGCGGTACTTTGAACTACCTGACGGAAAACCTGACGCCATCATCTCCGTCTGCGACACGAAAGACCGGGGTTCCGACTACTGCGTGATGCCCATCGCCTATCTGTACGGACAGGACTATTACATTGAGGACATGGTATGCGACAACTCAGCACCTGACATTGTGGAAACACGGCTTGTGATGAAGCTGATGGAGCATGGAGTGGAAATGTCCCGGTTTGAAAGCAACGCCGCAGGTGGTCGGATCGCCGAGAAGGTTCAGAACGAGGTGAAGGAAAAGGGCGGCAAGACGAAGATCAGCACAAAGTGGACCTCACAAAACAAGGAGACTAAAATACTGGTAGCCGCCCCGTGGGTCAAGGAACGCTGTCTATTCAAGGACAATTCCATCATTGAAAAGAACAAGGAGTACCGTCTGTTCATGCGGATGCTGACCAGCTATTCCCTTGTCGGCAAAAACAAGCACGACGATGTGCCGGATGCGATGGCCCAGCTCTACGACTACTCCGAGACCTTCACCATGAGCAAGGCCCAGGTATTCGACAGCCCTTGGTGGAGGAGATAGGCAGTCTAATAACATTTTCTTATACCTATTGCATTTTTGCAGTTTTTGTGTTATGATAATATATTTAGGCTATTGACAATTGAAAAAAGATATGGTATAATCAGGGTAGAGAAAACCGAAACTGTACCTATTTGCCGTTATATGGCGAACGCTGTTCGCCGCTACCGGGCAATGTAAAGGGTGGCGAACGCTGTTCGCCGCTACAGAAGCGGATGGAGGGCCTATGACTGAACTTGTGAAGCTGACCCCGGAGCAGATCCGGGCAATTGAAGAGTCCGTCAGCCGTGGAGTCCGGGTGGAGGTCATCCCTGTCCGGGAAGGCGTGAAGCTGATGCGGCAGCGCAGAGAGGAGATCAGAGTCTCCAAGGTATAGCGACGGCCTGACAGGCAATATGTAGCGACCATCGGTATATCGACTATCGACACATAAAAGCATACTGTTCCCTGCCCCAAGCGTGTGGACAGGAAGGGCCGAGCGAGGTCAGTTTGTGCAAAGAATGCACGGTGCAAATAATGCACTTTGCAAATGATGCACGGACTGGTCTCGCTTTTTGTTTTGCTGGATTGCGGACGGGCAATGCCCGCCCCTACGGCGATGATACATAACTGCGTGTGGAGGGCTTTTGATGCTGGAAAAGTACGCTGTGCAATATTTTGACAGATACCCGGCGGATGGGCTTGCCGGACGGAGAAAAATCAAGACCGCCGCACGTTCCATCAACCGGGACAATGTGCTGGATGTTCTGAACAAGGCCCTGGCGGTGCATCGGCTGAATGCCGCTGAGATCCGCTATCTGTGGAAGTACTACAAGGGCCAACAGGACATCCGCTTCAAGGAGAAGATCGTCCGGGACAACATCAACGAAAAGTGCTGTGTGAACCGGGCCAACGAGATCGTCACCTTCAAGTCCTCCTTCCTGTTAGAGGAGCCTGTCCAGTACATCAGCCACAACGGAGATGACAAGGTTTCCAAACTGGTGAACTCCCTGAATGAAATGATGCGGGGAGCGGACAAGGAAGCCAACGACAAGTCCGTCATTGACTGGATGCACATCTGCGGCGTGGCGGAACGGCTGGTGCTGGCATCCAAGGACGGCGAGGTCCCATTTGAGATCTACAGCGTGAACCCCGAAAAGGCCTTTGTGATCTACCACGACGGCATCGGGGAAAAGCCCCTCGCCGGGGTGATCCTGGGCGTGAACGAACAGGAAGAGCAGACTGCTGACGTTTACACGGAGCGGGAACACTTCCTGATCGTGGGTGACAAGATTGTCTCCGTCACCTACCACCAGCTGGAGGGCATTCCTCTGGTGGAATATCTGAACAACGAGGCACGGATGGGAGCCTTTGAGCCTGTCATCTCCATTCTGAACAACATCAATCTGCTGGAATCCAACGCTGTGGACAGCGTGGAGGATTTTGTCAACGGCTTCGATGTGTTCCAGAACTGCGACATCGCTGACGGAGAATACGCCCAGCTCTCCATCGGCGGCAAGGCCATCAAGATCAAGACGGTGGTGCAGGGCATGGAGGCGAAGGTCTACCGCGTCTCCTCCGAACTGAGCCAGAGCGGCGTTCAGACCCGTGTGGATGATCTGACGGATGCCTATCTGGAAATCTGCGGTATGCCCAACAGGAACGGCGGCAGCTCCACCAGCGATACCGGAACCGCAACCATCTTCCGTGACGGATGGGCGGCTGCCTCCAGCAGGGCAAAGGAAACCGAGACGATGTTCCGCCGCTCTGAACGGCAGTTCTGCCGCATTGTCCTGAACATCTGCCGGACAAGCAAGGTGGATGTGCCGAAACTGTCTGATTTTGAATGCGAGTTCCTCCGCACCAAGCTGGCGAACACCCAAAGCAAGGTCCAGGTTCTTTGTGAGATGCTTGCCTCTGACTGGATCCATCCGAAACACGCCTACGCCGCCGCAGGGGTCTTCGATGACAACGAGGCCGCTTACCGGGACGGCATGGAGTGGCACGAGGAACGCATCAAGCAACAGGAAGAGGAACTGAACCGCCTGACTGACAGGAACGGCGGAGCGGGAGGAACGGATTCCTCGACTTCGGCTGACGCCTCTGCTCGGAATGACGGGGAGGCCGACAAATGAGCTTCCCGGAGCCGTATCGGCTGGCTGACAGGGCCATTCTGAATCTGAACCGGGTGACCGTCCGCCTGTTTGACCGGGCGAGACGGAAGGCCGGACAGTTGAAATTTGACGAACTGAACGTGTACAGAACCTTCACGGAACTGTACGACGATCTGATGGAATCCAACAGGCGGCAGTTTCTGAGCCTGTGGGCGAGTCGGTACACGGAGGTCTTCCAATTCCTTGACGGAAAGGAAACCGACCTGGAGGACACGGTTGACGAACTTGCGGAACTGTACATCACGAAGCTGCTGTCCGAACCGAATCCTCTGACGAAGTACGCATGGGAAACGGAGTCCCTGCGGAAACGTGACCGGGCGATTGAGTCCGTCCTTGCGGCTGACGGCAGGGCAAGTAAGAACCTGGAGTTTGACCGGGCCATGCGGTACTGGAGCCAGCAAACAGGATTCTACATCGACATTGTGTCCGACGAAGCTGCCCTGCAAGCCATGAAGGACAGGGGCGTGAAGAAGGTGCGGTGGGTCACCAGCGGAGACGAGCGTGTCTGTGAGGACTGCAAGGACCTGAACGGATCCGTTTTTGACATCGACCACGTTCCCGACAAACCGCACGTTCGGTGCAGATGCTGGCTGGTTCCGGCATAAAGGAGAGAAGCCTATGAAGCCTTGGACAAGATTTGAAGCGTTTCTGGGGAAAATCGTAAAGGACCCGGAGGCGTTGAACATCAGCATCACACCGCTGACCAGACTGGAGCGATACCTGGAAAAGTTCAGGGATGTTTTCATGGGGGTTCCGCATCCGAACCAATACGTTGTCGGCGGTTACCTTCGGGCCATCTCAAACGAAACCGCCGTCTGGGTGAAGCCGCTTACAGTCAAATTCACGGGAACAGCCGGAGGCAGCGCATTTTGCAGTGTTCCTTGTCGAGAAATTATGACAGCGTATGAGGACGGAATTCCGATTAACGCCTACTATGAAGTGACATCGGAAGACAACGAGATCATCCGTTATCCGCTGACGATGACAAAGGTCTACACGGGTTCCGAAGGGTTTGTGTTTTCGTGCAGATATACGGAGCCGAACGATACATCCCAAGAAGGGGTATACGATGCTCTGACTTACGGCGAAGTTTCCTGTATGGTTTATGACGAAGACGATTATGTCAGGATCTACGCAGACGTTCCAGAAAACAGCAAGTGACAAATTGACCGAAGCAACTCGGTTCGCCTTCCGGGTTGTCGTTCATAATAACCTCCTTTTTCATAAACTGCGGCGGCTCAGTTCCAAACCGCCGGTGCTTGCATCGGTGGACGTTTTACAACCGCCAACCTTATATATTTGCAGATTTCGTATAACGGCGAGTACAACTGCCTTCCAAGCAGTGAGTACGGGTTCGATTCCCGTAATCTGCTCCATGACCGGACAGAGAAGTCCTTAAAACACAAAGGCAAAGACAGAGAAGTCTTAAAAACACACATTTCAATGGCAGAGAAGCCTACAAACACAAACTGACAGACAGAGAAGTCTATAAAACACAGAAAGGAGCCGCTTATGCCGCACATTGACACCGCAAAGATCGAAGGGTTCGACTCCATGACTGCCGAGCAGAAGCTGACTGCCCTGCTGGGTCTGGAGATCCCGGAGGAGATGGACAAGTCCAAATGGGTTCCCAAATCCACCCTGGACGCCAAGCTGACGGAACTGGCTGATCTGAACAAGAAGTATAGGGGCAAGCTGACCGAGGAGGAGAAGACCGCCGCTGACCGGGCCGCACAGGATGCCGCAAAGGATGCTGAGATTGCGGACTGGAAGGGAAAGTTTGAGACCGCCCAGAAACAGCTCACCATCAACAGCTACAAGACCAGCTACATCGCTCTGGGCTATGACGAAAAGCTGGCCCAGGAGACCGCCGAAGCTATGGCTGAAGGAAAGATGGACATCGTCCTCGCCAACGGAAAGAAGCATCAGGAAGGCCTGACCGCCAAGATTAAGGAAGAACTGATGAAGGGTGACCCCCATCCCGGCGGCGGTGACGGCAAAGGAGCGGATGCCGCAGTGGAGTTCGCCAAGGCACAGGCCAAAGCGAGAACCGACGGCGGCAAGGCACTGAACGACACTCTGAAGTACTACTCTTAAAAATCTGAAAAGGAGAACACGCACATGAAAATGGAAACTGTTTCTATCGGCGGAACCGTTGAGATCCTGGCTTCCAAGGATTATCAGGCGATTCCCATCAAGGTTGCGGCCCCTGCCAGCGGCAATGTGGTTAAAGCCGGAACCCCCCTGACTGCCGCCGGCGCTTCCACCACCGGCTCCGGGGCTGTGGGCATCCTCCTGTACGATGTCTACCCTGCCGAGAACCCCAACGCTGCCGTCGTGGTGCAGGGCATCATCGACAGCACCAAGGCCCAGGCCCACAGCGGCGTTACCTACGCTTCTGCCCTGTACTCTGCCCTTCCCGGCATTGTCTTCCGCACCAACATCGGTGTGAACGACTGATAAGGAGGTAACACAATGAACGTACTGGACTTCTTCTCCCCTGCCGCCATTGCGGCCTACTGGACTGAGACCGCCTCCAACAGGATCCCCTATCTGGGTGCTTCCCTCTTCCCCTCCGCCAAGAAGGCCGGACTGGATCTGAGCTGGTTCCACGGGGCTTCCGGCGTTCCCATCTCCCTGATGCCCTCCGCCTTTGACGCCAAGGCCACCTTCCGTGACCGCCCCGGCTTCACCAAGACCGAGACCGAGATGCCCTTCTTCCGGGAAGGCTTCAAGATCAAGGAGCGTGACCGCCAGGAGCTTCTGCGGGTGAGCGACGCCAAGGATCCCTACGCCTCCGCCATCATCTCCCGGCTCTTCGACGATGCCGCCAACCTGATCGACGGAGCCAACGTGGTTCCCGAACGGATGCGTATGCAGCTGCTGTTCCCTGCGAACGGCAACGTGGGTATCAGCTTCGCCGCCAACGGCGTGAACTACACCTACAACTACGACCCCAACGGCACCTGGAAGGCCAGCAACTACTTCGCCCTGTCCGGCGATGCCCTGTGGACTGCCCCCCTGACCTGCGACCCCTTCGAGGCCATCAAGACCGCCAAGGATGCCGTCCGGGCCAAGACCGGCGAGGAGCTGACCATTGCCATCATGAACGGCTACACCTTCGGCCTTCTGAGCAAGTCCGAGGCTGTCCGCAACCGCTTCCTGTCCACCAGCGGTCTGGCTGTGGGCTTCATCTCCGACGCGGATGTGAAGCGCATCGTGAAGGATCTGCTGGATGTGACCGTGATCGAGTACGACAAGCAGTACGCCGACGAGGACGGCGTGTCCGCCAAGTTCGTTCCCAACGGCTACGTGGCCCTGCTGCCGGAGACCCCGCTGGGCAAGACCTGGTACGGAACCACCCCCGAAGAGGCCGACCTGATGGGCAAGACCGACGCCTCCGTCTCCATTGTCAACACCGGCGTGGCTCTGACCCAGATCATCGACAAGCATCCCGTCAACGTGAACACCTTCGCCTCCGAGATCGTGCTGCCCAGCTTTGAGCGGATGGATTCCTTCGCCCTGCTGAAGGTCATCTCCTGATGAAGGTCCGGGCGCTCTGCTGGGTCAACTGCGGCGGCTGGCACAGGGCCGGGGAGGTCTTCGATGTTGAGGACCACTCCGCCCTGCCGGGGCTGGTTGAGACGGTGGAGGAAGAAAAAATGGCGGTCGCTGACCGCCGCTACAGAGACGAGGAAACGGATTCTTCGGCTCCGGCTGAAGCCTCCGCTCAGAATGACAGAGGCGGGACGGAAGACCCGTCCCCTACGGAGGAACTCAGGAAGACTGCGAAGAAACGGGGCCGGAAGGCCTGAAAGGAGGCGGCGGACATGACCGCACTGGAACGCATGAAAAAGCGGACAGGCGAAACCGACGAGGATCTGCTGAACGATCTGCTGGATACCGCCGGGGAAATCATCCTGTCCGTCCGCTTTCCCAATTCTGAATGGCCCGACGATGTGGAAGACCGCTACAAGGGCTTGCAGATCCGCATTGCTCTGGATCTGTACAACAAGCGTGGAGCCGAGGGCGAAACCGCCCACAGCGAGAACGGCATCTCACGGACCTACACGGCTGGATGGGTCAGTAAGGATTTGCTGGCTGAAATCACGCCCTACTGCGGGGTGGCTGGATGAGAACGCTGAAACGGAACCACAGCGGGTTTTCCTACTGTCTGCTCCTGTCGACCTCCGCTCCCGTGGTGGACGAAAACGGGAACCGAACGGGGAGCAAGATCCCCCTGTACGGAGAACCCGTAGCAATGCGGGCCAATGTGTCCCCGGCATCCGGTTTTGCCCAGACGGAGCAGTTCGGCGATCTGACAGACTATGACAAAGTCATCGTGACAGAGGATGTGAGCTGTCCGATTGACGAGTCAACAGTGCTGTTTGTGGACAAGTCCGTGGAATTCAGCGACGAAAGCTATCGTGTGCTGGAGGAGACCGGGACTGTCCTGGGCGATGGGGAAGTCGTATTGGAGGATTATCAGATTCCTCTGTACGACTACATCGTCAGACGGGTGAGTAAATCCATCAACAGCGTGTCAATCGCCATCAGCAAGGTCAAGGTAAGATAGGATGCGGGGAATGGTTCTTTTGGAGACGGATTCCTCGCTCTGCTCGGAATGACAGCTGGGCTGGCTGGAAGCGAAAGGTGATCTGAATGCCGAAGACCATCAAGATGTCCTTGAGCGTGGATTCCATCGACGCCGCTATGGGGCAGATCAATGCCTACCGGGACAGTCTGCAAGCCAAGTGCAAACTGCTGTGCGAGAGGCTGGCGAACCTTGGCATGAACACGGCAAAGGTTACGCTGAACTTCGCAAAGGGCTACTATGTGGGCGATGTGGACTGCGACATCCGGGTAGAGGAAATCGAAAACGGATACCGGATTGTGGCGGACGGCGAGACGGCCCTGATTCTGGAGTTCGGTGCTGGCGTTCGCCTCGGTTACGGACACCCACGGGCAGACGAGTTCGGCATGGGGCCGGGAACCTATCCTGACGGAAAGGGACACTGGAACGACCCAACCGGCTGGTATCTGCCGGGAGGACACGGACGGCACAGCATCGGCAACCCGCCTGGGATGATGATGTACAACGCCGCAAAGGACATCCGGGCGGCAATCGAACGGACGGTGCGGGAGGTCTTCGCCGCCGACCAGTCCGGCACGTGAGGGAGGTGTGACCCTTGATTGACATTGAAAACGATGTGATCGAGATGGTCACAAAGGCTGTTCTGGAGGAATACCCGGAGGCGGATGTTTCCGGGGAATACACAGAGCTTCCGGCCTCCTTCCCTGCCGTGACGGTGGTGGAGGCGGACAACAGCATTCTTCAGCGGATGCGTACCGAAAACATCGAGAACGCCGCCGTGGTGATGTACCAGGTGAACGTGTTTTCCAACAAGGCCGCTGTGAGGAAGGAGGAGGCAAAAGCCATCTCCAATCTGATCGACGAGGCCTTCACCAGCCGGGGCTTCACCCGGATCATGCGGGATCAGGTTCCGAATCTGTCGAATTCAAGGATTTACCGCATCGTGGCCCGGTATGCGGCTGTTGTCGGGCCGGACGGTGACAATCACTATCTGATCTATCAGTATCAGTACTGACAGGCTGAATATGGCGCACACTGTGCGCCGCTACGGGTGGAAGGGGAAAACGGATTCCTCGCTTCACTCGGAATGACAAATCTGTAAAGGAGAAGCGAATATGTCTGAAAGATTTTCCACCGCTGGTATGTGGCTTGGATACGCCGCTGAAGCGACTGCCGGAACCAGACCTACCTCCGGTTATACCAAGATTCCCGAAATCAAGTCCATGCCCTCCTTCAACCCCGCCCCCGAAACCATTGAGTCCACCACCCTGGACGAGACCGAGTACAAGACCTACGTCAAGGGCCTGAAGGATCTGGGCGGTGCGCTGGAGTACAACGCCAACATGACCGACGATCTGGTGACCATCTGGCAGACCCTGCTGTCCACCTTCGACACCACCGTGGAGGCGGGAAAGAAGGTATGGTTCTGCGTGGTTCACCCCCATCTGGCCCAGGCGGTCTACTTCACTGGTGACCCGTCTTCCATCGGTCTGAACGAGGCCGCTGTGGGCGGCATGGCTGAAACCACGCTGTACATCACACCGACTGGTGCGCCTGTTATGGCTGCCAAGCCCACCACCTGACAGGAGGTCACATGGAACGAATCAAATCCGTCCGCCTGACGGACAAGGAAAGCGGCGAGGTCTACGAGCTGGACTTCAGCCGGGATTCCGTCAAGTTTGCCGAGCAGCGTGAGTTCGTGCTGGAGGACGTGCAGAAGTACGTGGCAACCAAGGTTCCCGAACTCTTCTACTACGCCTTCCGCAAGAACCACAAGAGCGTGTCCCGTCAGCAGAGCGACAAGCTGCTGGAGAAGATGGGCGGTCTGAGTCCCAAACTGCTGGAGCGGCTGGTTCTGCTGTATCAGCAAGCCCAGATGAGCAACAACCTCCAGGAAGACGAGGAACTGGAAAAAAACGGAGCGGTGACAGTGGAACTGTAAGCGAAGACAGACCACTGTCATGCACCGAAATATTTGAACGTGACTGCCCGTACTATCTGGCAATCGGCATGACTTACGAACAGTATTGGTATGACGATCCGCTGATGGTACGGGCTTTTTACAAGGCAGACCAGCTTCGCAGGGAGCGGGCCGACACGGACGCGTGGCTGAACGGACTGTATGTCAAGAAGGCCATTGAAAGCACCATCGGCAACGCCTTCCGGGCGAAGGGGACTCAGCCTGAGAAGTACCCGGAGAAGCCGATTCTGACTGAAGAACGGGAACTGAAGAAGCAAACCAAAGAACAGCAGAAGGCCTTTGCCAGACTGTACATGATGCAGATGGTGGAGGCTGGCAAGAACTGGGGAAAACCGTAAGGAGGTGGTTGTATGGCAGTTGACATTGACCAGATGCAGATTGAGATTACGGCTGCTGCCGACAACGCCGCATCGAAACTGAAGAGCCTGAACGATGATCTGAAAAAGCTGAAGGACACTATGAACAAGTTCTCCGGCAAAGGTGTTCAGACTCTGGTAACAAGACTTCACGAACTGACCTCCGCCGCCTCTGACCTGAAGGGAGCCGTGGACCCCATCCAGAAGGCCGCTTCGGCGATGGAGGCCCTGCGGAACGTCAGCAACGTAAAAATCAATCCCAGTCTGTCCACGAGGCTTCAGGACATCGCAAACTCCTGTAATTCCTTTACCGCAGAAAACGTGCAGAATCTGGAGCGGACAGCGGATGCCCTCCAGCGGCTGAACGGACTGCGGATCGGCGGAACCATCCGTGTCCCGACGGTTCAGCAGACCACGCCCACCTCTGCCGGGAACGGCGGAGCCGCAGACAGCGGGACAAGCGATGTCGGCGAAGGAGCGAGACGGGCCGGGGAGGAAGCAGACAACGCCGCCAGCCGATTTGCCTTTCTCAGCAGTGTTCTGGAGCGGCTGAGAGCTGTGTCCGGGTCTGTTGCGACAGGGCTGCGGAACATCGGAAAACAGGCTCTGACCATCGGCGGCAACGCCTTGACCAAGCCCTTCCGGGATGCCGCCTCCGCTGTGACGGGCTTCCATAAAAAACTGAGCGGACTGCTGGGAACCTTCCGGCGGATTATGCTGTACCGGACCATCCGTGCCTTAATCAAGGCCATCGCACAGGCCTTCAAGGAGGGCGTGAATAATCTCTATGCCTGGTCGGACGGCTTCGGCGGAGAATTCGCCAGTTCGATGGACAGAGCGGCAAGCTCCATGCTTTACTTCAAAAACTCCATCGCCGCCATGATTGCTCCGCTGGTGAACGCCCTGGTCCCGATTCTGGAAATCGTGGTGGACAAGGTGGTTGCGGTCATCAACGTGCTGAACCAGCTGTTCGCCAAGATTGCCGGGGCTACCTACTGGACAAGGGCCATCAAGGGGGCCACAAAGTACGGAGAAGCCACGGACAAGGCCGGGAAGGCCATGAAGAAGCTGCGGGACTACACCCTCGGCTTCGACGAGCTTCATGTATTCAACGACTCCGACAGCGGCAGAAGCTCCGGCGGGGCCAGCACTCCCAACTACGGCGGGATGTTTGAGAACACCACGGAATTTGACCCCGGTGTTTCCGACTTCGCCCAACAGCTGAAGGACGCCTTCAACGCCGGGGACTGGGCCGGGCTGGGCAAGCTGGTGGCGGACAAGATCAACAGCGTGTTCGACCCGAAGAAATGGCACGACTTCGGCAGCACGGTGGGCTACTGGATCAACGCCGGTGTTGTGACCCTTTACAACCTGGTGAACGGCATCGATTTTGTGAACATCGGTGCGACCCTTGCCGCCGGACTGAACGGAATCATGGAGCAAGTGGATTTCGCCTCCGTGGGCGGACTGTGGACAGAAAAGTTCCTGATTCTTCCCTCTCTGATTATCGGTGCTGTGCAGAGCCTTGACTGGAGCCTGGTGGGAACCAGCATCCGGGACTTCTTCCTGGGGGCCTTCGCAAACATCGGGGCATGGATTGACGGCATCGACTGGGCGCAGCTGGGAAGCGACCTGTGGAACAACTTTGTGAAGCTGGTGAAGGGAATTGATTTCAAGTCCCTCGCCGTCACGTTCTTCCAGCTTCTTGGCAAGGCCCTGAGCGCCGCCGCAACGCTGGTGTACAACATCCTGAAGGGCATTTCGGCGGATATGCCGAAGATCCTGAAAAGCCTGTGGAACGGCATCAAGACCATTTTCGCACCGGCGGGAAACTGGTTTAAGACCTATGTGATCCAGCCGATTTCCGGTTTCTTCTCCAACTTCTGGGCAAATCTGAAGCGTGGTGCTTCGGATGCCTGGAGCGGCATCAAGAACGTG
>Ga0326513_10002153_pt1 | contig 14621 bp, 25 predicted proteins | sample 2_2465_0518_D_FD_203654 | JGI IMG/M metagenome (GOLD analysis project Ga0326513, IMG submission 203654) | Bovine rumen microbial communities from UC Davis, California, United States - 2_2465_0518 | ecosystem: Host-associated > Mammals > Digestive system > Stomach > Rumen | place: USA...
GCATCTACCCGCAGTTCAACTTCGCCGTCAGCATGACCAGTCGCGGATGTCCGAGAGGGTGCGCGTTCTGCCATGTGGCGGCGAAGGAAGGGCGGTGCGCTGTGAAGGTCGCTGACGTTTCCAATTTCTGGCATCGGGGGGGGGCAGCCTGAGATCAGGATTCTTGACCCGAACATCACGGCCTGCCTGGAGAAGCGCGACCTGATGCGTCAATACCGCGAGACCGGTGCGATCCTCGACTTCACGCAGGGACTGGACATTCGGTGCCTGGATGAAGCGGACGTTGCGGACATCAACCGGATGCGGCTGCGGACTCTGCACTTCGCATGGGACAACCCGAAGGATGACCTGGAGGGGAAGTTCAGGGCGTTCGCGCATGGGTTCCGCAGGAACACGCACATCGGCATGGTGTACTGCCTGACCAACTTCAACAGCACGATGGAGGAAAACCTCTACCGGATCTACACGCTCCGGGACATGGGCTACGACCCGTACGTGATGATCTACAACAAGCCAGACGCGCCGCAGGAAGTCCGGGATCTGCAACGGTGGTGCAACAACAAGGTGATCTTCAAGAGCTGCAAGCGGTTCGAGGATTACCGCCCGGACAGGAAGGGGTAAGACAACCAATTGAGACCATACGCCTACGACAGATTCAATAACAACCTCGGCTACGGGGTCTTTCCGGGCGATGGAACGTTCGAGATTCCGAGGATCCGCCCGGAGCGATGGAACCCGGAGCTGACGCCGCTCCCGTTCACGGAAGCCAACGGGTGCAAGGAGCGGGAACACACCATGCTCCACTTCTTCATGGATGACTACCGCTTCGACCGGGTGTGGTATTTCCTCGGCCGGTATGTGGAGATGTTCAGCCAGTTCGGCGCTGTGATGACACCGGACTGGAGCCTCTACGCGGACTGGCCGACGGCGGTACAGGTCTGGAACCACTACCGCAAGCACTACGTCGGCGCGGCTTTGCAGGAGGCTGGCGTCACCGTCTACCCGACCATTGCATGGAGCGACGAGCGGAGCTTCGACTGGTGCTTCGATGGGGAACCGGTCGGCGGGACGGTGGCGGTCTCCTCGGTCGGCACGCAGAAAAACCCGGACGCGAAGGAGAACTTCATCACGGGCTATCACGAGATGATCAAGCGGCTGGAACCGGAGACGGTGCTGTTCTACGGGAGCATTCCGAAGGAGTGCGAGAACGAGCGGAACGTTCGGCTGACAGAATTCCAGCAGCGCTTCAAGAAAGGGGTGAAGAAATGATCAGGATGGATCTTCAGAGGTTCGGCGGACGCGGTGGTGACTCCACCAGCGCCGCATGGATGGACGGATTCTTCAAAGGAGTGAAAGCTGGCATAGAGGGCGAAATGAAAGAGAAAGACCAGAAGAAAACGGACAGGCTGAATAAAGCGAAGGATGAACTGGACGGAATCCGGCGCATATACAAAGCGCTGAAGAAGCAAAACAAGAACGGAGTAGTCATCAGCGGCGCACTGGATAACGAGAGAGACATGGCAGTCGCATGGATTGGCACATTTACCAAAGATACGTTCAGTTCGGCAAAATACAACCACGACACAGGAAGGCTGACAATTCCTCCGGACAAAATGACACAAGCCCGCCGCAGTTTTGAAAAGTTCGCCAAGGAAAAGCTGATGGAATATTACAAGAAGGGCAGGACACGGTCGAAGTATGGATCATACCTCAAGCGGTTCAAGCTGAAGAAGTGAGGTTCAGGCTGATGATGATTTTTCGACTGATTGTCTGCTCCCTGATCGGCTTCGTCACCGAGGGCTATGTGTGTATGGAGACCGCCGCCCGGATGGAAAAGGATTCTATCGCCCCGATCTTCATCTCAATCGCGGCGGCGCTGGCCGTTGAAGTGGCGGCATGGATGCTGATGGAGAGGTGGTAACGATGGCAAGAGTTAAGGTGTGGTGCAACGAGATGGACTGCTGGTTCAACCGGAAGGGCGAGTGCCACGAGCGGGAGGCGTTTGTCTTCGACGGCGAGTGCATCTCCGTCCGCTACGACAAGCCCGCCCGGAGCGAGAAGAACCGGCACTCCCGCGATGTTGAGGAAGTCCGGCGAGACCGGATGGCCAAGCGGGTGGCTGAGAAAATCATGGACGATATGCTGGCAAGGATGCATCAAGAGATGAAAGGGGAAAAGAAAGCGTGACACTGAACGAGTATCAGCACTTGGCGGCACGGACCATCCGGACGGAGATGGGGCCTTCCGCCATGATGAACCACGCCCTGCACGGGATGGTGTCGGAAGTCGGCGAACTTCACGGCCTGCACCAGAAAGTGTATCAGGGCCATCCGATGGACGATGAACACGCGAAGAAGGAAGTCGGTGACGCACTCTGGTTCATCGCCGAGTACTGCACCGCGCACGGGTGGGAACTGGATGAGATCGGGCGGATGAACATCGACAAGCTGATGGCCAGGTACCCGGATGGCTTCTCGGAAGAACACAGCCTGCATCGGGCGGAGGGTGACGTATGATTGAAATATGTGACGCAATAAAGCGCTACTCCGGCAAAGGATACCGCAGAAACCGGAATGGCAGGTATGAAACGTTTATCAGCGAACACGGCAAATCAATAAGTCTCGGGACATACGACACCGAGGAAGAAGCCTACAACGTCGTTGTGCAATACAAACTGAATCGCCTTGAGGATAATATTCGGTCGATTGGTGTAGACGTTAGCGCAGGGAAAATCACTCACGATAAATACCTCGTGTTCCCAAACGGCGTAATTACAAACTTGTGCGGAGTCCCGATCAAAGGATTCATTGACCGTTGCGGATACAGCGAAATCATCTTGCTTGGGAAAATGGAGCGTCGTCACCGCGTGGTTGCGGAAGCTTTCTTGCAAAAGGTTGTTGGAAAGGATAACGTAAACCATAAAAACGGAATCAAAACTGATAACCGGGTTGAGAACCTTGAATGGTGTACAAAGTCTGAAAACACAACACATGCGTACAAACTTGGCCTCGAAAAGAAAATGACCGGCACAATGCACCATCGGCACATGTTTGACAAGCAAGCTATAAATGACATCCGTACAAATTGCGAACCAGAGACAAGAGGCAGTAACGGAATCGCCGCATTTGCAAAAAAATACGGGTGCGATTATAGCACAATAGCAAGACTTGTGAAAGGAGTCTCATATGCTGACGATTAAGACACTGGAAGTGTCAGGATTCGCACCAGCGATAAAGGCAAGCAGAAATCCGCTTTCGTCATGGGAAAGGAGCGACTCAAAAGATGACGAGGAGCACGGTTTCATAATAGGTGATGCCGACCGGGATCTGTCCACCCGCCTCCAGAAGGCCGGGCCGGAACACTGCAAGCACCTCCGGATGGTAACGGTCTACGCCAACATCACCGCGCCACTGTACTGGTGGAAGGAGGCCGACACATACAGGGCAGGCGTTGAGAAGGTGAGCTGCTCCACCATGCACACCATCACAAAGAAGCCATTCGACATCACGATGTTCAGCCATGAACACATGACTGTCCGTTCAACCAACAACCTGCAAATGACCATCGACACGCTGAACGACTACCGCCAGCGCTACAACAACGCGGAGAAGCAGGAGGAGAAAAAACAAAACTGGTGGCAGATCATTCAGCTTCTGCCAACCAGTTACAACCAGATGCGCACTGTGATGTTCAGCTATGCCGCGCTCCGCAATATCTACCGCCAGCGGGAGGGTCACAAGTTAGACGAATGGCTTGCATTCCGCAAATGGTGCGAGTCGCTCCCGGAAAGCTGGATGATCACCGAGTAAGTCACAGGCCGTGCTTTCTGTAGACCTTCTCCCGTTCCCTGTGCGCTTCTTCCCATGTGCACCCAGGATGCTCCTTCGCGTATCGCATGTCTTCCATCATGGCCCTGTCATAGTCCGCGCTCAGGCTCTCCCGTGTCAGCACATGCACGACAAGCGCCACAAGACCGACGGCAAGCAGGACGCCAAGCACGATTTCCATTGTCCATCACCTCTGAGCCAGTATAGCACACGAAGACGGGCCGGTGCAAGCAGGACAATCAGAGACGCGCAAAAAACACATGCAAAACGCCGAAAAAACGCAGGCAAAACGCATGAAAAGCACGGCGAAACACGCAAAAAACAAACCAGAAAAACATTTCTGAATATGTATTGAAACGACACCATTGAGAGGATATAATACCATGCTTCAGCTGAAATTCTCCGCGCAGACATCCGATCTTGTTTATGCCCTGTCCGTGGTTGGCAGGGCGCTGACCGGCAAGGCCGTCCGCCCCATCATGGAGGGCATCCTGATCCGCGCCAAGGACAACGTGGTGACAATGACAGCCACGAACGGCAGCATCACGCTCCGCTCCTCCATCCCGGCGGTGGTGGACGAGGAAGGCGAGACCGTCCTCCCCGGGCGGCTGCTGTCCGACCTGGCGAGAAAGCTGCCCGGGCATGAGGTGACGGTGACGCTCGACGGAACCCGCGCCGTCATCCGGAGCGGTGCATCCCGGACCGGACTGTCTGTCATGGCGGCAAACGAATTCCCGGAACCGCCGGAGATCGTTGCCAAGCACACGCTGACCGTGAAGCAGGGGACCATGAAAACCGCCATCGCAGGGACGGCATACTGTGTGTCAACGGACGAGACCCGGCTGATCCTGACCGGCGTGTATCTGGATGCCGCACAGGACGTGCGCATGGTCGCGCTGGACGGCTTCCGTCTGGCCTGCGTCGAAGTGAACGCCACCCATGACGGCGACTTCTCCGCCATCATCCCGGGCAAGTCCATGTCCGAACTCGCCAGACTGATGGCGTACGATGACCAGACGTGCGAGATCCGCTTCGACGACCACCTGATGGTGGCCAGCAACGGAAGCGACACGCTGTACACCACGCTGCTGAACGGAAGCTATCCGGACTACAAGCGCATCATCCCAAGCGGGTTCAAGACCAGCGTCCTGGTCAACCGCTCGGATCTTCTGGCCGCCATCGACCGGGCCAGCATCATCGGCAAGAGCGGAAGCCTCGTCCGGCTGACCGTGCAGGACACGTCCGTGACGGTGGCATCGCGGGATGAGATCGGACAGATCGAGGACACCGTGGGCGCCATGATGTCCGGGCAGGAGATGGTCATCGCACTCAACGCCCGTTACATGACGGACGCGCTGAAGGCCATGACCGATGAGGACGTGACGCTGAACTTTAACAGTCCGACCACGCCGTGCGTCGTCCTCCCGAAGGAAGGACACAGCGCTCTCAATCTTGTGCTGCCGGTGAGGGTGGCGAAATGAACAGCAAAGACCATTTCGGAAGGGAGGTGATGAAGGTTGCCGGACCAGCAAGCCATTATTGAAGGCACAAAACGGGCCATCCCGGAATGGACATACGACGACTTCTGCGACGAAAAGCCCTACGCATGGCTGATGCAGTACAAGGACAGCCGGTTCACGCTGAACCAGATGCTGTCGTTGGCACAGCGCCGGGCCAAGGAGGTCAAGTTCCCTGCATTCAGCCGGATGTGGAATGCCTACGTCTCCGAGCAGAAACCGCAAAGCGCCGTCGTGATCGGGGAGTATGAGACCGCCTTCCCGAAGCAGCCGCTCCAACTCCATTGCGGTCAGTACATCTGCGACGAGAACGGAATCAGTTACGTCAACAGCATGGGGCAGAGCGTGGAAGTCCTGAGCCATCCGCTGATGCCGGTCAAACGAATCATCAACCTGGACACAAACGAGGAGAAACTCCAAATCTCCTACAGCCGTGGCGGGCAGGAATGGCGAAAACTCATCGCCAGCAAGGACATCCTCGCCGCAAGCCAGCGGATCACGGGCCTCGCCAAACAGGGCATCGCCGTCAACAGCGAGAACTCCAAGGAACTTGTCAACTACATCACCAAGATTGAGTCTGCCAACTACAACACGCTGGAGCAGCAGAACGCGACCGGCCACCTCGGATGGCTCCCAGGCGGCGGGTTCAGTCCGTACTGCGATGACGTTGTGTACGACGGAGACAGCCCGGAATTCCAACGGATGTTCGACGATTTCAAGGAAGCCGGAAGCGAGAAAGTCTGGATGGACATTGCGAAGACTGCCCGGAGCGGCAAGTCCGTCCCAGCACGGATCGCCCTGGCCGCCTCCTTCGCCGCGCCGCTGGTGTCGCTCCTTAACGGACTGCCGTTTTTCGTACACATTTGGGGAACGCAGGGCTGCGGCAAGACCGTCGGCCTGATGCTGGCCGCAAGCGTCTGGAGCAACCCGGAAGTCGGACGGTACATCAAGACCTTCAACGCCACCAAGGTAAGTCAGGAACTGTATGCCGCCTTCTGCTGCAACGTTCCGATCCTGCTGGATGAACTCCAGATTGCCGCCGACCGGAAGACATTCGACGACATCATCTACATGCTGTGTGAGGGAGCAGGGAAAAGCCGGGGAGCAAAGGACGGAGGACTTCAACTCCAAAGGCGGTGGTCCTCAACCATCATCACGACTGCTGAGATGCCCATCGTGCAGAGCAACAGCGGCGGCGGCGCGGCCGTCCGGACCATTGAAGTCAACTACGGTGGAGAGCCGCTCTTTGAGGACAGCCGGACCGTTGCGGAGACCCTCAAGCAGAACTACGGATTTGCCGGGCGGAAGTTCATCGAGGCGCTGAAGGATCCGGAAACCGTGCACGCGCTCCGGGATATCCAGAAGCGCTTCTATGCCCAGCTCTCCGGCGACATCCAGGACAAGCAGGTGCTGTCCGCTTCCATCCTGCTGGCGGCTGACAAGCTGGCGGATGTGGTGCTCTTCCATGACGGCAAGGCGCTGACCGTGGATGACATCAGGCCCTACCTGATCACCAACGAGCAGGCCGACGTCAACGCCCGGTGCTACGACTGGCTGTGCGGATACATTGCCACTAACCCGATGCGGTTTGATGACGGCGGCGACAACACGGGCGAATTATGGGGGAAGATCGAGCAAGACGGAGACCGTGAAGTTGTCTATTACATCAAGTCTGCATTCGACAAGGCGCTTGCTATGGGCGGTTTCTCTGTCGGATCCTTCCTGACATGGGCGCGACGGCGCGGTCTGCTGAAGCAGCACCCGTCCAGACCGGACAAGCTGACCATGCAGAAACGTTTCGCCGGACGGCTCACGTCATGCGTAGCATTGGTTCTGCCATCCGAGGAGACCATTCCGCCGTCCACGTTGGTCTCCCAACTGATCCCGGTCGAACCGGACGACATGCCATTCTGACGGCCTTACTGTTTCCAGTGATTACGCCCTGATTACAGCCACTGTAAACGCGGAAACCGTTGATACACAAGGGTTTGCGGGCGCTGTTTACAGTTTTACAGTGAAATGGCACATACACCTATATATATATAACGCGTATGTTTCTCACGACCCAGAAAAAACATAAGAGAGAAACCCTCACGCGAAGAGATGTATAACCACTGTAAACACTGTAAAAACTGTAAACAGTATCTCATAAACCCTTATATTTCAAGGCTTCCCGCCGTTTACAGATTTGAGAAACAGAGGTAAACAACTGGAAACAGAACGCAGAAAAACACGGCAACTGTCACAGAAAGCGAGGCGATCACAGTGAAAACCCTCATCGCCATGCCAGCCATGCAGTCCATCCCAACAAAAACCGTGCGCTGCCTGACCGGGATGCTTCGACCACCTGATACCTACACCGCCATTTCAGAATGCACCCTCGTCCATGACGCCAGGAACGAATTCACGTCCATTGCCATTCAAAAGGGGTTCGACAGGGTCTTGTGGATCGACTCTGACATGACGTTCCCGCCGGACATGCTGATCCGCCTGTCCGAAGACATGGACCAGAACAATCTCGACATGGTGTGCGGACTCTTCTTCAAACGCCAGACGCCGACCAAACCAGTCATCTGCACAGCGCTTGAAACCAGACAGGATCCGGTGCATGGCGAGTACATCCACCCGGTGTGCTACACAGACTATCCGCATGACACACTGTTCCCTGTCCGGGCATGCGGATTCGGTGCCGTGCTGACAACCGTTGACCTGCTCCGCGACGTGTGGGACCACTACGGCCCGCCCTTCAGCTACCACCTCAACATTGGCGAGGATTACTCCTTCTGCTGGCGAGTCAACCAGATTGGCCGTCAGATCTGGTGTGACAGCCGCGTCAAGGCCGGACACATCGGTCAGGTAATCTACGGAGAAGACACTTACCTTGCGGCAACTCAGAAGCAGGGCACGGCCACCCGAGGAATGAACCAGACTTGCAAACCAGAAGACATCAGAAACACGGAGGACAACGCATGAACTACTTCTCTACCTACGCAGACCACATGTGGAGATTCTACGCTCGCCATATGGACGCCGACATCACCACCATGACCGACTCTTCCCGCGCCAATTGGATCGCCTGCGATGCCGTCTATAAGCGCTTGAACGAGGAAACCAGGAACTACATCCGCATCTACTATGCCACACCATGGTTCAACTCTAACACCGCCGTCCAAAACTGGTGCGCTGAACACGGCACCAGTCAGACCGACGTCTGGCGCGTCATCCGTGTCGTCCAGGCAATGGCCGCAGAAGAACGCGGCATCATCGACCAGTACGATGTCCGCAAAACATCACGGCACAGCAGCCAGCCTGTCCGGTATGAGGGGAATATCACAGAGGACATCAGAAGACTTGGTAAAACATCCCGCATTCAGACCGACGCAATTCAGACCGCCAAGGAAGGTGACTCAGTTGACCAGCAATAACACAAGCAATAACCCAAACAACAACCAAAGCGTAAAGCAGGACGATGCCGTGAACACCGTCATTAAACGCCGTCACGGTACCCTGCCAACCGAGGACGCTAACTTCAATACCGAGCCTGGCGATAACTCCCGCTATATCCGATACGCTATGGTTTCTTGGGATCTCCCTCCAATCGATATCTCCGACCCTAACCAGGTCCGCGACCGTATCACTCAGTACTTCCTCTATTGCCAGCAGAACGACCGCAAACCTCAGCTCATCGGTATGGCAAATTGGTTGGGCATCAGTAGAGATACACTCCAGTCATGGAAAAGAGGGGAGTATAGGAATAATACACACTCCGTCATAGTACAAAAAGCTGTTGGTGCGCTGGAGGAAATGTGGGCCGACTATATGATGAACGGCAAGCTAAACCCAGCAAGCGGAATTTTTGTAGCCAAGAACTGGTTCGGATACAAGGATGTCCAGGACGTTGTGGTCACTCCGAACAATCCGCTTGAGTCCGGCAATGCTGATGAACTGAAGGACTACATCCGCACGTTGCCTGAGATTGCGGAAGACGGGAAATAACCAAACATACTGAAGCAACCCACGCCCGAATAATATATATGTTTACATTATGGGTAAATATATATACTTCATCGGGTACGAGTTGCTTCTTTATGTTTTTCGGGAGGTTAGCTGAAACTAACATCGTTGCAGAAACAGAAGATGCGGCCATCCGGGAGAGGTTTTGCAGGGGTTCGCCCTCCCCGGACGGCATAGCAGCGGTGGCAATGCGCGGCGGAAGTGCGAGAAACACGGCAGAATCGCAGGAAACAGGGCCAGAATGCGTCAGGATGGGCTTGCGGCGGCTGGATGAGAATTTGTCCATCCGACATGTGAAGCGCTCAGAAGGGCGTTTTTGTGGCAAACAGAGCTATACACACAAAAAAACAGGGCGGTGTGGACAAGTAGAAGCGGATCCGGCGGGGCGGGAACATCACCACCTCGGATGGCAAAAGAAAAAGCCCGCATACAGCGGGCGGTGGAGGACTCATCCGACAATCAGATCGTTCGGTGCGGCCTCCAAATAGTGCGTCAGGAATTCCAGATCGGAGCAGGGCGCGTATTCGCGGGCGATGGCCTCGCGGGTGTCGTCATCCATGTAGTTGACGATGGTGTCCAGACTCATCTCGGCAAGGGCTTCTTCCGGGTCAACCCAGTGCATGCCGTTGTCAATGCTGATGGATGCAGGGCCGGTCTCTTCCAGTTGCTCCAGCAGTTCCTCGACGGGCTTCTCCCATTCGGCAGCGAGTCGCTCAACCTCGGCGGTGGTCACGATGGTGTCTTCATCGGTCCAGGATCCCCACATGGTCAGGTATTCAGGCTTGATAGTGTAGCGCTTCATGGTATTTTTCTCCTCTCTGTTTTCGGGCGGTTTGTTATTCAGAATCTTATCACGCGGGCAGGGTACTGTCAAGGGTGACGGTCACGCGCTGACCGGGGTAGCGGGTGTGGAGGTAGCGACGGAGGCGGCTTTCTGCTTCCTTGGCGTCGGCAGCAATGGCGTTCCAGATGCCGCTGTGGCGGCGGGTGTACCAGGTGAGGATGTAGTACTTCATGGTGTTATCTCCCTTCTGTGAACTCTTTGTACATTGCTTCAGCCATGGTCTTCCGTACTGCTGTGTAAAACTCAGGATCCCGGTCCAGGTGGTGCAACCCGGCGAGCATCAGAAACGCGGTGCGGTGTTCTTCTGGAATCAGTTCGACGATTGCTTTCCGCTGGTTCTCGTTCGCGCACAGGTACGCGTCTGCCACGTTTTGCAACCTGCCAAGCGGCGTGTCTTCCGGGTATTCTCGGCGGAAATACTGCTTCATTCGGACGGCCTCCTCTCAGGTAAAGCAGAAGCGGCAGGTGGTGGAGGTCTTGGTGAAGCGCTCGGCGATGTCCGGCAAGGCCTTCTTCAGGGCGGTGGTGTCGATGCGACTGCTGGTGACGGTCTTCCAGGTGGCCTTCCAGCCGGTGCCGCTGATGGTCTCGTCGCCGCTGTCGATCATGGCGGCCTTCATCTCGTCCCGGATGGCGTCGGCCTCGGCCTCGAGGTCTTCGATCTGCATCAGAACTTCACGCAGGCGGGCGGCCTTGGGATCCAGATTCGTCATGGTCATTGTGTATTCTCCCTTCTTCTTCAGGCCACACAGGCCTTGCTCGTCCAGTAGTCAATCAGAGCGTTCAGCTCATCGTCCGTGAACATCGGCAGCGTCCAACGGTCCAGGCCTTCCGGCGTCATGTAGTAGCCTTGCCCATAGCGCGGGAGGTTCTCACAGCCGGTCTGGCCAAGGATGTTTCTGCTGTCCTGTGCTGACCGGCAGCGCAAGCCCACGCGGGAATCGAAGTTGACTTTGATAGCGGTCGGGATCACGGTCGCAAGCGGGCATTGTGTGGCGGCGATCACATGCACCCGGGCGGCCCGGCCGATCTGGCAGATACGCTGAAGCAGCGGCTGTATGGTTTTCCGGTCGGTGGTCATCAGGTCGGCGAGTTCGTCAATAATCACGTAGACGTCCGCGCCTTGCCACTTTCGCAAGCCCTGCTTTTGCATGTACTGATAGCGGTCTTCAATGATGGCAATCGCTTGCTTCAGCGCCTTTTCCGGTTCGCCCGGTTCGCTGGCATAGGCGATTGTGTGCGGCAGGTGCTTGTACTGCACCAGCTCAACACGCTTAGGGTCAATCAGAATGAAGCGTGCTGTTGCAGGGCTGTGGTTAATCAGGAGGGCTTGCAGGATCCCATTAATCACCACGCTTTTACCGGATCCGGTCGCGCCTGCAATCAGAAGGTGCGGTTGTTTTGCCATGTCGTAATAGAGGGTGCTGTACTGTCCGCCGGGCGTACGGTATGCGGCTGGCATTGCTTACACCTCCAGAAACGACAGGCTATAGGTGATTTCGCGGGGGTCGCCGGGCTTGCGCAAGCTGACGGAGAACAGGCCATACTCGCGGGCACCCTCCATCATGTCGCGCATGGTTTCCCAACGGGTATCAATCTCAAGCCACGGAAACATGGCCGCAATCCATCCGGACACGTCGCGCACGCAGGGCACAAGGCGCGGGTGGTAGACGTTGACAGGCTCCAGGACTTCCCGCTCATAATCGCAGTCAATGCGCTTGTAGAGCATGACGGAATAGCGGCGCGGATACAGCTTGTTGGTGGTGGTGTTCATGGTGTAGCCTTCCTTCCTCTTGCTTTTGCTGGTGCTTAGTATACGTAGATGACAACGGTGTCATCATGTGCCGCGATGTTCTCAACATGGAGAATCGCTGTATCTGGTGCAATCTCGCTGTCTTTGATACTGTCGTAGATGGTGACGTCGCTTTTGTTTGTGACCACTTTGACGTGCTGACGCGGTGCCATGTGGTCAAAGATGTCGATAAGGTACATGTGCTGTCTTCCTTCCTGTCTGTCGTGGAGGGTGCCCGCCAATTGTGCCGGACGGGCGCGGCGTCGGGTGCAATCAGAACTTGCGGGCGATCATGTCCATCAATTCAGAGGCGGCGGTGAGTTCGCTGTCTGCCGTGACGTTGACAACATACCGCACTTCCAGGGGACCAGCACCGACGTTTTCGTAGATGATGAAGTACTCATCGCCGGTTTGGATTTTGTGATACAGGCGCTCCCATTCGCTGTAATTGCTGATGCTGTCGGCGTCTGGCTTGTCGTAATAGATGCAGTATTTTCCCGGGCATGTGTTGGTACTGTACTTGTACAGCATGGCTTGCATGTCGCTTGCGATGTTGTACATCTGCTGTTCGCGGTTGCTGGTGGTGGTCTGCTTGCTCATGGTTTTGTTCTCCCTTCTCTGTCGCTGGTGGTCAGTAGATCTCCACAATAGCCTCAATCGGCACCATGTAGTCGTTTCCGTCGTCGTCGCTGAAGAAACAAGTACCATTCAGAAACTGAAAGCCGCTGTCGTTTGCGATGACTGTGACATATCCGATGGAATCGCGATAGGTGATTTTCATTGCTTTTGCCTCCTGTTGCTGTCATTCAGAAGGGCCGCCCCGCCCCGTTGCAGGGCGGCCGCTGGTGGTGGTCATGTCGTCAGAATCTTTACCATGGCCGCGTGGAGGCTGAGCATAGCGTCAGACGTTGCGGCCCGATATTTGACGGAGACCGCGAGCTGGTAGAGCATCTCGACGGGTTCGGCTTTTATGGTGTCCGCGTTGAAACACGCGACCGTCATACAGTGTTCGACTTCTCTTGCGATCGCTTCTTCAGCCATTACGGCGCCGCGATTGTCAGCTTTCGCGATGCCTGAAGCAATCAGAGCGGGCTCCACATAGTGCAAGAACAGGGTAAGCGTCAGGTTCGACGTGTGTACGTACGTCGTGCAAGTGTAGTTCATGGGATGCCTTCCTTTCTTGTCATTCAGAAGGAATGTGACATGTCGTGATGTTTGGTGTGCAAAGTGGCCGTAAATCCATGAGCTAGCCACCTGCTGCATGGTTTTTCCTTCACCATGCTTTGGAACGGTTCCTAAGGCGTTACCGATAACATGCACGGGTCCCCGTCTCATGGTGCCGCCCGTGTGCCCTGCGGTCTTGGGCGGTTTTCCCCGCCGCCTGTGCCGCTTTATTCAGAAGAATTCTTGCCTTGCTGCCGACGTCGGCTTATATCGCGGGCCGCATGCCCGCTTGTTTTCAGTGCTCATGAGCGTATGTGGTTTCGCCTGCGATACAGCCCCTATGAGCTGCCTTGCAGATGTCGCAATTGCCAGGGCAAATCCATGTGCAATCAGAAGGGATTGATTCGCCTTTGAAAATCACACGGAATTCAGGAAAACCATAGGGATTATCCATGGCAAGCCCGCGCCATTCAGAAAACATGATGGTCAAGTTGGCAGGGATCGCCGCTTCACGGGTGCCGCCATGGGTGCGGACATATTCATTGACAATGTCGTATTGTTTGGTATATGTCCAGATCGTGAAATCAGAGTGATTTTTGGCGTTTTCGATCATGCGGGCGAGATAGTCCGCGTCGATGATGTCGCCTGCCACATGCCAGCGAAAATACTTGTTCTTTTTCCGTCTGGACATGGCTACGTCAATCTGCCGGAAATATTCCACGCGGGCATGTTTTGCCATGGCCGTATTACGGCCGCGAGCGTCGCGGACATTTTTGTACTGATTGCATGCTTTGAGATCGTAGCACAGATTTTTGCATCCCTTGCAATTTCCGCCACATGTGAACATGGGCGCCGTGGATACATTCATCACGCGGCCGATTTTGCGATTGCCCATAGAGATAGCCACCTTAAGAGCTGTCTCGTTCTTAAGTGCGAACGTATAGCCGTCGATGATAGCCGCCATGTTGACGACGTACCTTGTGATCGTTTCTTTGCTGTATGCCATTGTAAAGCCTTCCTTTCTAGCCTTGCGGCCGTCGATAGTTGTTAGTTGCGCATACAGTCCGCGATATAAACCGACGTCTTTTCCTTCTACCCACGCCGTATTGATTCGCCGCGCTTTCCATGGAAGAGTGATCGCTTTATGCATATCTGTTATGACTCTTTCCGTGGACACGTTGCCGATATGCGACGTGGTGTGTGTAGTTTTCAAGGTGCATCGGGCTTGCAAAGCCCTTGCGGATTGTGCCCGCCCTGCTTCGATCGCCTCCCGTCTGTCGCTGTCGTGTCGTGGTGTGTTCCTGTTGACAGTTCGTATTATACCGAATATTTGAAAAAAGTGCAATAGGCATTTCAATTTATCTTGAATAATTGGAAACCCCTTGATTTTCAACGCTTCCCGGACTTTTTTTCTTTCCGAACGCGCCACCTATTTTCCAGGGCAAACGCCGCCAGGCCGCGTT
>Ga0326513_10002154_pt1 | contig 14621 bp, 13 predicted proteins | sample 2_2465_0518_D_FD_203654 | JGI IMG/M metagenome (GOLD analysis project Ga0326513, IMG submission 203654) | Bovine rumen microbial communities from UC Davis, California, United States - 2_2465_0518 | ecosystem: Host-associated > Mammals > Digestive system > Stomach > Rumen | place: USA...
ACGGAGATTTTCTTAAGAACCTCGTATCTCTTAAAATAATAGAAGACGATACATAATGGATACAAACACGCATTCTTTCTTTGAGACCAATAGCATATGGCATATATTCGCGACGCAAAAAAGCAAAACCTTGAGGATTTTTCCAATACTGCCTGAACATATTTATACTTGATCCATCTTGTTGGTATTCAACAATTACCAATGGGTAATTCAGAGTCAATAGTTCATAATCTTGATCTATCAACATATATAAATAAGACAACCCAACATATTTCTCACCTTCGAATAGAGGATATGGAGGATACTTTTTAACGACAGAAGTCCTATATACCAATTTTTTATCACCACTTCCTCCATTTCTATAGAATCCCATCAAAGTAGTTCTATCCATTTTCTCAGGGAAAGAAGTACCAATAACCTTACCCTCTTTCGTCGCATCAAGCCCAATTATTCCCGCAACTTTATCAGAGCCATTTTTTTTCCAGAAAGATACTATTTTATCAACTGCATCATCAGGCATCCAGTCATCAGAATCAATACATGTATTTAGCTCAGTATTGATATTTTTGTATGCCGTGTTATGAGCCCCATGCATGCCTTGGTTGTTTTGATAAATATAGCGAATAGATATCTTGTTTTCCTCTATCCATCCTTCTATCAATTCTTGCGTATTATCAGTTGAGCCATCATCAATCACCAGCCATTCAAAATCTTTGCATGTCTGACGACACAAACTTTCATAAGTCCTTCCAATAGAATAAGCTCTATTAAAAGATGGAGTGAATATGGTTAACGTCTTATTATCCATAAAAAACTATTTTCCTAACATCCACATTATGGTTGTAAACCCAAAGTGAGCCAACAATATCAATGCCGCCTTTTGACTATGATCTTTCTCAAACACGGGAAGATTAAGTAAAGGATATGCTAACACTATTGGATATAAGAACCAAGATAGATAGGCATATCTATTGGAAAAAATATCTCTGATAACTAATATCCAGAATGCATTGGCATAAATGTATGTTCCTAGAAGAATAAGATATGTATTATTATAGATTTTCCTAACGAACAGCGTATATGCACCTAATAAAATGGGCATAGAGCTATATAGCAGGAAATCCCAACGGAATGAATTGCTCACTTCTATTTCCAACAATTCAGACATTTCTTCTCCACTCATATTCAAACTAGTAAGTCGTTCATCATAGCTTACTAATGACAAAACACTTGTTATCGCATCTCCGAACAACAAACTAGCAAATATTGCCCCCAGCCATACTGCATACATATATTTAGGATTCCTGACAAAAAAAGTAAAGAACATACATGCAAGTGGTAATGCTGTTGATTTATGACAACTAATAGCTATAATAGATAATGCAATTGGCATAATACGTTCCCCTTTACAAACCCCAGCAATAGCCATTATTACAAAACTACACGCGACACCATTTCTAATGCCATTTACTGCATATGAATAAAATGAGAATGCACCAAGACAAAACAACATTAAGGTAGTACCATGCCAATTATCTAATTTCCTACACCCCATATACATCATCACGATATAAAAGAATATCACAATGACAAAAAAACAGCTCACAGGCATTATTGGAGCACAACTTTTCATCACATAATTAAAAAGCCAATCGCCTCCAAGCTCAGTTGATCCCTCTGCATCAAAAGCCCCATACACCTGCAACATCTTGTATGATGCTGCATAATTTGATGTGTCACCAAAATAATAGCCCGATATGGGTCTGAATCCTAAGAAAATAATTAAAAATGCGATAAAGGCTATCAAAGGAATATAGTTATCCCTCTTATATAAAATCATATAATTCTGACACCTATTGATTGTATCGAACTTATCGACTGTGAACAACAGCACAATAAACCAAAATATAAAATAGTAATAAGCTGCGATTTCTATCATCTTTCCAATTCTTTCAGGTAAGTCACAATTCTACTGCATGCCTTGCCATCGCCATAAGGATTGACAGCTTTACTCATCTTGTCATAAGCTTCTTTATTTTCAAGAAGAATACTAACCTCATTTATAATCACGTCATGACAGGTTCCAACCAGATGAACGGTTCCACTTTCTAATGCTTCTGGGCGCTCCGTGGTATCACGCATAACCAGTACTGGTTTTCCTAACCCGGGAGCCTCCTCTTGGATGCCTCCTGAATCTGTCAGGACTATGGTAGATTTCTCCATCAGATAGACAAATTCCAAATACTGGAGAGGCTCTATAAAGAACATATTCCCTAAATCTTTCAAATTCTCACCAAACACCTCATGAATCGGTTTACGTACATTAGGATTCAGGTGCATAGGATAGACGAAATCCACATGGGGATACTTTTCAGTTAGGTCCTTGATAGCTGTTACCATATTTATAAAGCCCTCACCAAAATTCTCGCGTCGATGGCCTGTAATCAATACCAATTTCTTTCCATCATCAAGTCTTGTTACATCATAACCTGCTGCTGCAAGCACTTTAATTTGCTCTTTAGCCAATTCAACCTCATTCTTCAGTTTGTCAACTACAAGATGAAGAGCATCTATAACTGTATTGCCTGTTACATATATCTGACCATAAGCTTTCTCATCTTTCAGATTCCTTTCAGACAGTGATGTTGGTGCGAAATTGTAAGTCGCAATACGTCCTGTAAGTTGTCGATTCATCTCCTCTGGCCATGGACTATATATATTATGAGTCCTCAAACCCGCTTCCACATGCCCTACAGGTATCTGTTGATAGTAAGCTGCTAAAGCTGCAGCGGTACTAGTTGTTGTATCACCATGAACTAAAACGACATCAGGCTTACATTCCGTTAAGACATCACGCATCCCTGTCAATACACGAGCAGTTATATCATACAAGTCTTGCCCCTGCTTCATGATGTTCAAGTCGTAGTCTGGCTTTATATCAAAAATCCTCAATACCTGATCCAGCATTTCACGATGTTGACCTGTTACGCAGACTATCGTCTCAAAATCATCTGGATACTTTTGGAACTCCTTAACCAAAGGTGCCATCTTAATAGCCTCTGGTCGAGTACCAAAAACTAACATCACCTTTTTCATTTCTTTCTGAACGTTCTAAGAGTAACTATATCAGACAATAGAACTATCAACTTTTCACCAAATGCCCGTACCAAAAACAATTTTAGTGAATGGCGAATATCTTGATACCATTTATGCTGTAGCCATGAACCGGCAAAATGATGGACACACACAGTATTTGGTGTACATCTGATTTTTCCTGTCCTATGATCCTTAGGGCAGAAATAGTCTGCTGGATACATTGTGCAAAGATTTGGAATATCCTGATACTTATTGTTCAAGACCAACCCTTTTTCCAACATATAGTTGGTTATCACTGTCGTGTTTGTAGTCATATCAAAACTGCCATCCGACTGTACGAATACCCGATCAGCATACTGATCCAACAATTCTTTAGCCCAAACAGAACCTTTTTCTGCTGCCATCATACCTGTTGGTACATTACCATCGGTTTCAAAACCAGAAAAAGCATGATGATGAAGAAATGAATCATAACTGCCTAACACCTCAACATCGGTATCCATATAGACACCACCTTCTGTATAAATCGCATATAGACGGACAAAATCCGTCACAAAGGCAAATTTTCGATTTTCGTAAGCCTCTCGGACATATCGATTCTGATTGACATCAAAATTGTCCTCATTCCACTCTTTGAGTTGATATTCGGGAAGAAATTTTTTCCAAGAATCAATGCACATCTGTGCTTGTTCAGGCTTTTCACCTCTTCCAAACCAACAATAATGTATTATCTTAGGTATCATACCAGATTATCTATCTTTTTTGCTTCACTCAAATTTCCAAAATCATGAGTTTGAAGGTATCCAATTATATCGTCTTGCAACTTTTTTTTCCTAATAAAATCAGCCATTCCTTGGGCACAATCTTCAATATTCAAAGGAACAATAGCACCATCAACACCATTTTTAATTTGGCTCTTTGCTGTTGGATAGTTTGTTACAACAACGGGTTTACATAACATCTGTGCTTCACGAACAGTAACAGACTTGCCTTCATAACGCGATGGCTGTGCATATATATCACAAGCTTCTATATAGGGATATGGATTTGAACGTTTTCCTAATATGATAACATAATTCTCCATTCCTGCTTCACTAATTTTATTACGAATCAAATCTTCATCGCCACCATAACCTATCAAATACCATCGCACATTCAATTTTGAGACTCCGTCAGCGTTAAGGTTAACGTTAATCTTTTTACAAATCTCCGGTACATTATCATAGTTCTTAGCATCTGAGAAACGCCCGACAGATAGAATATTGATTATTCCCGGCTCTTTGGGCATCTCTTTATATACATCAAATTCTTTCGCTCTCTTTCGGACGAAAACAGGAGAAAGAATATTCTCAATTTCAACGATTTGATTGCTTAAGGAAGGAAATACCTTGGTAAATGATTTACCAACCTCTGGAGAAATGCTAATTACATAATCATATGATGCCCATACTGGTAATTCCCTTTCAATATCAATGTCAATACGAGAATAATCAGTATGTATCCAGCATGCCTTTTTCTTAGCTTTTACTTTATCTCTTACTATATTATGAGGATTCAGAAAACTAATAGCTAAGTCATACTCCCCAAGGAAATGTAAAGAAGGTAATATTGGTGTAACAGCATCTCCGATATATTGATAGATAGCTGCACTTTGTTTTACACCAGTTTTCTTCATATACTTTTTGAATTGATATTTTGCTTTCAATCTTGCCCATAAAAGACGTAAACAACTTGCCTTCAATACTTCTACCATTGGTTTTTCCACCAGAGCATATTCCCTATTTTCAGGCAAAATGTTTACCTCCTTTGGTATGAACTGCATCAATTCTCCTTGGTGACTATGAATAAACAAATCTACATCATACTTAGAGTAGTCCAGGGCTTGCAATAATCCTATCAGACTTATCTCTGCCCCACCCAACTCCATGTAATGCATGGAAATGAATATCTTTTTTTTCTTCATATTTGGGCCTCTAGGAAATTCTTTGAAAACTCAATATCCTTCTGTATTAGACGATTTACTTCTCGATAATCAATCGGCTCCAAAAGATCATCAACATATTGAGTCACCAGTCTCTCTGAGATATGATAACTCTCCAAAAGACTTTTCATTCGTTCGTTAATACCTTCTGTACGATTGACCACACAGAAATCGCGCTGAAAAATCAGTGAAAAAGCCGTAGCGTGGAAGGAGTTTGACACTACATACTGAGCATCATGAATCAGCCGAACAAAGTCAAGAGGTGAAGAAGCCCAGAAATCTTTATCGGCATAACCTATACGTGATGCACTAATATTAAAAATCTTCAGATTCCTTTCTTTGGCTATACGTCTTGTAATATTCTTGATAGCAACAGAATTCTCAGAATCATATACCAAAATATAATGTTCATGCTCATACTGCTTGGGAAGCAAATCCTCCCATTGTGCCTTAGACATTAGGAAAACAGGATCGCTAACAGCTACGCCATCAGTTCGACCTAACGATGCCAAGAGGGGTAGCGAACATTTCTCTCGAATGGAAATAGCATCGAAGTTTTGCAGCATTTTGCACACAAAGGGCTTGTATTCATCGGCGATATTCTCTGTTGCGAAACTCGCTGCATAGGACATTCGGTGTGATGTCTTTGGTGCAAAGTCAAGATAGAACGCAGCATCTCTTCCATTTTGGAACAGGGTATTCCATATCTGGTCGCTCCCAGCAATATAGACATCTGCATGGGGAGGATTCTCTCTCAGTTCTTCGTTAGACCGATAACGTCTTTCAGTTCTATGTAAATATTTCGCCGTAAAGCCATCAAACAATTTCTTCCTTTTTAAAGCGATTAACCTTCCTGGCAGTTTCGCCAAATTATACAGTTGTTTAACTATAGGCTTGTCATAAACAGGATTATCAACAGACCACAACCGATAATGTCCACTCAGATAATCAGGCTTATAATCGATTATCTCGACAGCATGCCCTAATGACTCCAAATAAGCCTGTAGGGCATACGCCTGAAGCGATGCGCCATGGTTATAGGCATCATGACATGTGATGGTTTTAATCTGCATCTAACAACTGTTCTACTTTTTTTACCTCTGTGAGATAAGTTGTATTGTGCTCCTTCCTAACGTTATCCACAATTCTTATTCGTAAGCTGTCCTCCTTTAATATTCTCAGGATATTGTTAGCTAAAGCCTCTGCTGTCATCTCTGCTATTAAACCGTTCTGCTCATGAGTGATCTGATCATGCACCACATCAAAATTTGTGCTCACCACAGGTTTTCCGAGAATCTTCGCCTCTGCTATCGTAAGGCCAAAGCCTTCAAAAGAAGATGTCTGAACATAGATATCACAGTGGGCCATAAATGGATAGGGGTTGGTTTGCATACCGAGAAGGAAAACATTATCATTTAGTCCGTGTTGATGAATCTGATGTTCTATTTTTTGTCGTTCACCTCCATCTCCCACAAAGAACCAACTGAAGTCCATCCCCTTTTCCTTTAGAACTTTTGCCGTCTCTACAGCCAACAAATAGTTCTTCTGTGGAACAAGGCGTCCAACAGTTACAATTATTGGATGCTTGTCAAACAAGCCAAGTTCTTTCAGATTATCTTCAGCATTATGTCTAATTATCTGTGGATTCAAAATATCATAGACACAGACATACTTATGATTGAACTGAGGATAGTTTTCTCTTAAGATGTTTTCCAGATCCTGACTTACCGGGACTATTCGATCCAATTTCTCATAAAATCGGGCATTGAAGTCTGCATGATAGCCTGCATTGAAGATATTTACATTTACCCATGCAATCTTCTTTTTTGCTTTTAGGCATTCTGCTACCAGATAAGTAGGCAGGCCTTGCTGGTAGGCAATAGCTACATCAAACTGCTGACTAGGGACCTTGTATGCCCATCCTGCACACTTCCATAATGTCTCTGCTCCATGTTCTTTTATACTTTTCATCCGCTTTATCCTATATACCAAGGAATAAAGCATCAATGCAAATCGGAACTTTAGTCTGTCGAAGGGGGTATACGGAGGTTCGGGTTCTATAACCACACTGTCAGGGACTAATGACTCAAAAACTCCTCCACGATGAAGCATCCATAGATGAATGTCATATTTCTCACAGTTTAGGAGAGGCAATAGTGAAACCAAGCTCTTCTCTGCACCTCCACAATTTAGGGAGTCTATTACAAACAATATCTTTTTCACCTAAACTACCAAATCTTGATAATCTTATAATGTAGAGGAGTTACTATACGTTGTAAAAAAGCAATAAATCTCCACTCCAACTTGTATTTAAAAGAATAATCTGGTTCGCTAGATTTCTCATCTCTCCAACTTCCCAGCGCTAAATGACGACATACAGATTCTGTAGTTTTAGTAATGGGATCAAAAAAATTGGATGAATAAACTAATAATCCGTCCTTACAAAATTGAACATCTTGAAAATATGGATTATCCTTATATCCATAACCTTTTGCAATTTCTGCTTGAATATAAGGCATAAGAATTATATTATACCTTAAAGAGCTAGGAAGTGCCTCATTTTTTGTTATTTCAAAATGCCTGCCCAAATAATAGTCTAAACAATCTTTAATAAAAGGATGTCCTTGTTCTGCCCCAAAACAATGTGAAGTTAAGTATTGACTTGACAATCTCCCTACAAAATGAAGAGATGTTTCCTTACCGATAAAAGCCCTGTCATTAAGAAATCTATCTAAAGGCTTATAAAGCATAACATCTGTGTCTAAATAAATGCCCCCGTAATGATAAACAGCATACGAACGAACAAAGTCTGCAGCATAAGCCCATTTTTTTGCTTTTATAGCCTCTTTAAGGAAAGGGACATCTATATCTTTTATAGCCTCCATGTCCCAAAGTCTGAATTCGTACTCAGGCATCAGTTGATGCCAAGAGTCAATACATTGTTGTATCTTCTCTGGAAATGGATCACCACTAAACCATGTATAATGAATAATTTTGGGAATCATTTTCTTGAGAGTTTTCTATGCAAATAATAATAAATACGGAATAAAAAAAACACAAGACGATTACTCTGTAATGCCTCGACTTTCTCCAAATTATCTCTATAGAACTGGAAATAAGCAGCAATTTGAGGGTATTCTCCCAACAAACAATTCTGTTCTTTTATCGCAGCACTACGCTGAGTCGCGGACACACCGTTTGTATCATAATTTGCGATTATAATGGGGATAGAAGCAACTTTTGCTTTTCCAATAACCAACGCAGAGAAATAAGCCCACCAATCAGATACAATTCTTTGATCTTCGCGATACATTCCATATTCTTGGAAAAGAGTTCTTTTAAAGAAAGAAGCCTGATGAGGGATCCATGTAAATGTCAACTTTCGTAATATTCCTTGAGGACTGAAATCAGATTGTTCCTCTTCGCTGGCATTATCTTTTCCCAAAGAATTTATTCGACCGACATAGATGTCTTTGTCAACCAACAAGGGAACAACATTCTCTATTACATGATCATCATATAGGTAATCTCCAGAATTAAGAAAAATCAGATAATCACCATGCGAAGCCATAATACCTTTATTCATTGCATTATAAATGCCATTGTCAGGCTCACAGACATGATATGACATGTATTTAGAATATTTCTCTATCAGTTCTTTACTCCCATCCGTCGAGCCACCATCTAAAACAATCCATTCAAAATCATGAGTTGACTGACTTATTATGCTCTTAAGAGTCTTTTCAAGTCCGTCTCTGTTATTTAAATTTATAGTAATAATGGATAATTTCATTACCTATTCAATTGTATAATTATTCATTCCCCTTCAACAATATATAGAGTCTATATTTAATATATAGCCATAAGTTCATCTTCTTTTGTCTATACCTACTCGCAACAATTGCCGCGTGTTCTTTATCTGTTTCTGACGTTTCAGGCAAAACAAGAACATTATCTTTTTCTTTATAGTAATATACTAATGGGGTCAGTACAGATTGATCATGACTATGCACATTATAACCATCCGGCAACTCAGTTTTTTCCTTTCCAATTGGATCTATAAACAGTATTGGATGAAAAAGAACCAGATTATACCATTCGCTAATTATGTTAATGACAGGAAAAGTCTTTTTTATAAAAAAGCTACCAGCCCATATCTTAGAGTATTCACAAAACAAGTCATTACCAAAATAATCTTCAAAATACCTTTTGGTTGTTGGCTTCATCCAATGCTTGATTTTCGTTGAATTATATTCAGGTTTCTTGCACAAGCCAGACCATTCTTTATAAACAATATCATCTCTATACTGAAAAAACAGGGCATTATAATCTCTCATTTTATCAAACAGCAAATTCCATTCTTCGCTATCCTTAATAAGAGAACATCCAGAATCTGCATAACAAACGATGTCACCTTCCTCGCATTTTGACAGGGCATCCATTACAACATATGGTTTCCATGCCCAGTATCCCCCTCCACGAGAATAAGCAAAAAGAGGAGAATATTTAATATAATCAGGAAGATCCTTTGACGTATACACAAATATCTTATCGAATCGATGTGTTCTCTTTGCTTGTCTTTTAATGCGTTTTAAAGACTCTGCAAAACGAATATCAGCGTACGCTACAAATACTGATGCCATGTTTAATACGTAGATAGATTTTTATAATATAAATATAAATCAGATCATATATCTGGACCTTAATTTCATTTTCTCGTAGAAAAGAAGGATACCAACTTATCATTCGATACAATCTAATTCCATCGAAACAATCAAGTGCCGTTTTTATTTTAGAAAATGTATTTCCCCCTGACAATAAGGTTATAAGCATATCCAGTGTCCTTTTTTCAACACGTTCTTTGTTTATAAATCGAGGAAATTCTTCATATAATTCTATTAGTTTAGACAGGAAATGACACTTGTTTGATCCACTATTATATTCGTCAGTTGTAGATGTATTTGACCTATCACCATAATACATATGTGTATAATATGGCGTCGTATCACAGACTATTTTGTTGGTTTGGCAAAAAAGCTCCAACTGGAATAGCACGTCTTCAAAACAGCATTGTTTTGTATCAACAAAACGTATATTCCTATCGATTATTAAAGAACGTTTGAATATCTTGTTCCACATATTACCATTGCCCCACAAATAGGGATATGGATCCTTCTTTCTTTCGGAATCGCTTAGTTCTCCAACCAAGCGATCAACAAAATATTGTTGTAAATCAGAAAAGTTTGCATGAAAAAATTCTATTGAAACACACCCATTATTGTCGAAAATCGCAGGAGAAGCAACAATGTCTGAATTTGTTTTTTTTGCTAATATATATAATTTCTCATACATATCAGGCAACATCTTATCATCATCGTCAGCAAAAGCAACATATTCTCCTGTTGAGGCATCAAGTCCAATATTTCGACTGAAACCAATATGCATATTAGTTTCATTATTTAGGAAGACGAAACGTTGGTCTTTCCCAACCATTTGGCATGCTATATCATAGCTATTGTCCGTAGGACTATCAAATACTAGCACAAACTCTATTTCCTGTAAAGTCTGTTTTTGAAGACATTCCAGCATATTTGCCAGTCGATTATTCGATGCAGAATTATATACTGGAACGATAACTGAGACCTTTATATCCTCTTTACGAACCATCATGTTTATAATAGAATCTTGGGCTCTCCCCGTTTGGGTATACTGCAAAAAAGTCCCGATAATATTCCTCTTGTAATATTAAACAACTTTTTTATTCTATGCTCTTCAAATACAATAATCCATTTTATCATCCCCCCCCAATAGCATTTACAAAATTCTCCGAAATACTTTTGTTCAGGATACATTCTCATTAATAGCCAATGACTTCTATATATCGAATAATATCTTTGAGGAGAATAATTCCTCAATGTAATATTACGTCTCCAGAAATGAATATCTCGGGATTTGCCGTATGACTGTATCAGATAAATATCATAAAAATGATAAGTCTTTATTCCCAGCCTATTTGCATAAAAGCAAAAATCGACATCCAACCCATCTATGACAAATGTTTCATTCCAACCTCCAATCTTTGTAATAAGAGGAATACTCACTAACATCCCGGAAGTAATTGTGCTGGGAATTATCTTCTTTCCTTTTGCATCCTTATTTATTTCATCTTCACTTTCAATTATGTATGGAGCCCATATTCCTTGAGGAGCATCACTATTATAAACAGTATATTTTAAATATTGAGTAAAACCTGCCAACAATGAATCTTGATCCATAGAAAGCAAATAGTCATAACCTTTAGACTTTGCATATATCCATGCATAATTAAGGGCATGTGAAATACTATTGATACCATCTCCACAATACTCTACCTTGGAATTGTCTATAAAACGATATTCAAGTTTCTTTTCATTTGGTGTGTTCTCCCAAATTAAAACTCTATCTACATCATTAATAAATGCAGATATATTCTTCTCTAACAATTCCTTCTCTGGGAAATATGTAACTACAATTGCTAAGATTTTCATTCTAATGGATTTGATACGAATCTCATTAACTATATATCACAGGGATTAGTTTTTCTTTTAGTCTTTGCGCAAAAACCTCGTTTGTGAAATTGCTTTCAAAGACTTTTCTGGCCTTTTTCCCTAAGAAAGGTAATAACTTCTTAGAATTCACTGCCTTTTCTATTGCAAAAGCCAAACTATGTGCATCTCCAGCCTTGACGATATATCCATTTTCTCCTTCATTAATAAATGACGCCGTACCAGTACAATCACTTACAATAATCGGTTTCGACAGCATCATAGCCTCTGTGCATACTATAGGCATTGGATCATCTAATGACGGACAGAGCAAGATATCCATCTTTTCAAAAAGAGTCATAAGATGATTGTGCTGCATGGCACCCATCAGTTTAAGACAGTCAAATGCACTTTCCTTAAGAAGAATTTCTATATTCTCATCTAAGGTACTTCCAATTAAATAAATTTCCAATTGGTCAATAATTTCTGCAGATAACAGACTTAAACTTTTTAATAAAACAAGCTGACCCTTTCGTTCTTCGATACTGCCAGCCAATATCATAACCACTTTTTTGTTTTCTCTGTTTCTATTCTGAGGAGGACATGGAATATCATCTATTCCATAGGTTAAATTTTCTATTATTATATCTTTTCCCCCATATGAGCAGGCAATTCCTCTTGCATATTCCCCCACTACAAATAGTTTATCAAAATATTGATATAAAATAGGAAATTGAAATTTGTATGGATTATACCTAAATCCATATGCTCCTTCATGTATCCAACATACTTTCTTAATATTCACGTCAACAATTCCTTCAACTAAAGGAAGTGTAGTTATTGTGTTGAAAAGTATCATGTCAAATGATGAAACGTACTTTTTCAAATTTAGTGAAAAATAATAGGTATTAGCTATCTTTGGTATGCTTAGATGTTTAAAAGGAATGCCGTTGGGGACAAGTTCTTCTTTTTCCAGAGGACCAGGAACTAAAGATGCAAGCATTACATAAAAACCATTCTTTTTTAGAACAAGAGACAGATTAAATAATGCTCTTGGCGCTCCAGTCAATGACATCTCATGAGTAAGTAATATAATGGTTTTACTCTGTTTTCGCATTTCGTTTATACCTACAATTTCTTCCTCACTTATGGTTCGATCAAAATGTACGTATTGATATGCACGCAGATAATCTTGTAATCGACTAATTATCAGTAATAGGAGATTATAACACTTACTCAGCATAAATTATATATTCCTTAAAAATAGTTGTATTTCTTCTTTAATTTCACTGAGCAGAACATGAATACGACCTATATAATACCGATCCCAAACTTTAAACACACTTTTTCTTGAAGAACTCGAAGAGTAATCCAATTTCATATTGCAGCGAATAAAATGCAATTTTGCATATTTAACCTCTTCCTTTTTAATATAGCCACGATTCACTTGATAATCAAATATCTTCTTATGTTCTATTGAAGTTACCCCTTCTCGATACATTTTAGGGGTAGTATTCGTTTCATGCTGTCTGAAATAATTCAATTCTTTTGTACAGAAATACAAATTGCCTTGCTCCATCAATTCTATCCAAAACAGCCAATCACCTGCTGATCGCATTGTCATATACTGTTTATCTATAGTCATTGCGATACTACGATCAAAAATAACAGAACTAGCATTTACCACAGAATTGCTATCTATCATATACTTGGATATAAACCCCTTCCCATGCATCACGATGTCCCATGGAAAGATTGCTTGTTGAGGTAATATGCTCTTATTTCCGTGAATATCATATTTATACGAACGGCAGAAAGCTATAACAGCATTATTATCTACATAACCACGAACCAAGGTTTCCAAAAACGATTTTTCACATGAATCATCGCTCTCTGCTAACCATATAATATCTCCTTTTGCTAATTCAAAGCCTTTATTCCACTGTTTAAATGTAGATCCACTATTTTCTTCGTTAACCACAACATGTGACACGTGTGGATTATCTTTATACTTATTAATAATCTCCACACTATTGTCTGTTGATTTATCATCCAAGATTATCAATTCATAATTCTGGTAAGTCTGATCTAATACAGTTTGGATTCGTTCATCCAGATATTTTGCATGATTATAGTTGGGAATAATTACAGAAACTAACGGATTACTCATTATTATGTAGAAGATTAAAAATATACACCTTGAAATTATACCATTGCTGTTCTATCTTTAGTAACCAAGAGAACAATGCCCAAAACGAAGAATTCTTATAATATAATAAAACCCTTTGCAACTTGTTATTCTTTTCTAATAAAGCACTATATTGTTTTCTATATAATGCAGGATGATTTGAGACGGCAGTAAGCAACAGTTTATTATAAATGTCCTTTTGTAAAGAACTGATATTTCGTGACGATTCTTTTATTCTATAAAAGAAATAGATATGAGGTATTTTATACACTTCACCTCCCGTTTCCAACAAAGACAGCCAGAAATCCCAATCTTCCAGCCCTTCTCTCATATTTGAATTATATCCCTTTGTTTGATTATAGTCTTCACGCCGGAACATGGCTGTACAAACTATTTGATTTTGCAATAAAAACACGTCTTTATTGAAATCTGGTAAATTCCACTCACCAGAAGAAGCCCCAAATAAGCCTACACGACAATTTACAATTTTAACATCTTTCCTATTCTTTATTATTTCAACAGCACTGCTGATATAATCTTCATGTATTTTATCGTCGCCATCTAATGGAAGAATATAGTCACCATGGCTATTCTTGATAGCATTATTTCTGGCAATAGAAGGACCTTGATTTTCCTGCCATAGATAGGAAAAGCGTTTATCCACATCACAATATGACAAAGCAATTTCTTTTGAATTATCGGTAGAACCATCATCGACAATCACACACTCCCAATTAGAATATGTTTGACTTTTTACACTATCAAGTGCTTCTGCTAAAAATTCTCCTTGATTATAGCAAGGGACTATGATTGAGACCAAAGGCTTCTCCAT
>Ga0326513_10002155_pt1 | contig 14619 bp, 19 predicted proteins | sample 2_2465_0518_D_FD_203654 | JGI IMG/M metagenome (GOLD analysis project Ga0326513, IMG submission 203654) | Bovine rumen microbial communities from UC Davis, California, United States - 2_2465_0518 | ecosystem: Host-associated > Mammals > Digestive system > Stomach > Rumen | place: USA...
GTTTATACAACATATTTATTTGCTAAAGGTGTTATAGCTAGAGGAGAAGGTGTACCAGTTGATTTCGTTCCAACAGAAACAGATAGAGATTCATTAGCTGGAGAAGATTACTTAATCAATAGAAAGGCGTTTGTACTTCATATGTTTGGTGTTAAATGGATAGGACAACCAACTGAAGGAGAACAAAGCCCAACAAATGCTGATTTAGCATTAGGAACAAATTGGCAACGTGTTTATGAGGATAAAAATATTGGCGTTGTAGCTATCAAACACAAGATATAGGAGGTAGCGAATATGGGATTAGCAGCATTTAATAGAATGCGTAAAGTCTATGAAGAAGCAAAAAAAGTAGAAGAAGCTATTAAACCTGAAGTTAAACCGGAAGAAGTGGTTATAGCTGAAGCTGTTAATGTTTCAGAAGAAAAACCTGAAGTTAAACCGGAAGAAGTAGCAGAACCTACTCCAAGAAGAAATAGAAGACGCAATCAAGAATAAGGTGGAAAAATTATGGATGATAATGAATTAATTAATGGAATTTTAAAAGAATTTAAGATGTTGAACTCAATTAGTAATGTTTTAAACGATGATTTATATAAACTTTATATTAAGAAATCAATTCAAACTATTTTAAATTTAACCAATAGATATGTATTTCCAAATGAATTAAGATATGTAGTTTTAGATTTAATAAATGAATTGTATAATGATAATGGGTTTATAAAATCAGTTACTAATAATGAAACTACCCAAAGTATAAAGTCAATATCAGAAGAAGGTAGACAAGTTACTTTTGGTAATGCAAGCGAGTCAACCGTTAATTCATTATTGTCCTCTTATATTTCAAATCGATTGGATATAAGAAAACAAGAAATCAATAGATATAAATTACTCTATAAGGTGAAGGGAGTATGATGGATAAGATTAATTTTGGAATTATATCAAATGCGTTAACAGCATTGGATACAGATGTAATGAATATAGGTAGAAAACAAATCATTACAAACCCTGATGGAACTACCGGAGAAACAAATCCAAATACACCATTATATGAAAATATTCCTTGTCATATTTCTTTTATAACGACAGATAATCCAGATACAAATACAGTTGATACAAAACCTACTGTAACGGGTTTGAAAATAAATTGTTCATTAGCAGTAGATATTCAAAAAGGCGATTATATAACAGCAAAAAAATTAGATTATAATGGCAATGTTTTGGAGATTTATAAAGGAATTATTGGATTTCCAACAGTTACAGAAAGTCGCAAGTCAGCTGAAATGGAAATGAGGACTGATGTGTAATGGCGAATACTGAATTTGATTATAGACAGTTTAAAAAATTTGTTAAAAATTTAGATGACGCTAGCAATAAACAAGATTTTGAAACATTTTTAAAACAATTTTTATTGGAAATGGCTCAAAGAGTAGTTGCAAGAGCTAAACCTAGAACTCCTGTAGATACTGGAGCATTAAGAAATAGTTATGTTATTGGTAGTGCAGAAAGAGTCTTAAAAGAAATTAGAGGTAAATCAGAATCTGGTAAGCAAAAAGTAACAAGAGATTTAGAAAATTCAACAGTTGAAGATATTAATATTGTTGGAGATGTGATGGAAGTTACTATTGGAAATGTTATGGAATATGCTTCTTTTGTAGAATATGGTAGAAGTTTAAAAGATGGAAGGTGGAAAGCTGGATATTTTATGCTAACTATATCAATTGATGAAATTCAAAAACAAATTCCTAAACGATTTGAAAAACAATTTCAAGAATTTATAAAAAGCAAAGGAGTAGGATAATGTACGAAGTTATTGGAGAATCAGTTAAAAGTGCTACATCTATTAAATTGAGTAATATTTTTGGTGATGGTGTACATAAGTATAAAGAATCAATAACTAAGATACAGTATCCTAATTTTTTTATATATCAAGTATCCCAAGATATTACTCCAGATACACGAAATAGATGGAATATTGGTTATCTAATGAATGTTAGATACAGATATGTAGAAGATGTAGAAACAGTTACTAATTTAGAACAGCAATTAGATGCAATTAGTTTAAAACTATTAACAGAGTTCACAGAAATACAACTCGAAAGACCAGTAAAAGTTAAAAATGCAAGATGTGAAAAAGCTGATGGAGTTTTGCAGTTTTTCTTTAACGTAAATGTTAGAGTTAAGCGTGAATTAACAGAAGATGAAAAAATGCAATTATTAAAATTAAATGAAAGATTAAAAAAGGAGGATATGTAATGGCAGGTGGAATTTTTTACGGACAAAATAAGATAAGACCTGGAGCATACATTAATTTCAAAAAAGCAGATACAAGTCTAAATTTAAACAGTTCCAGAGGAATTGTTGCAGTCGCATTAGATTTAGATTGGGGTGCAGAAAATACTTTAATTAATGTTACTGGGTCTGATTTGTTAGGTGGACAATCATTAGCAAAATTAGGTTTCATGGCTAGTGATGATAGTGCAAAAATACTTAATTTAATATTAACTAATGCAACTTTAGCAAAAGTGTATAGATTAAATACAGGTGGTGTAAAAGCTAGTACAACATCTGGAAACTTAACAGTAACGGCAAAATATAGTGGAACATTTGGTAATAAAATAGCAATTTTAATTACAGAAGATTCAAATAATATATTTGAGGTTACAACTTATGCCGATGGATATTTAGCAGATACCCAAAGAGTTACCACGATAGATGATTTGGAAAGCAATGATTTTGTAGATTTCTCTGGTACAGGTAGTTTAGCAGCTATTTCAACATCGAAATTATTAACAGGAGGAACAAATGGAACTATTGCACCAGCAACTAGTTATGCTGCATTTTTTGATTTATTGAGAATGACAAAATGGCAAGTTCTTCCAGTATGTAACAATGCAGAAACAATTAATCCATTAATTACAGATTTTATTAGAGATATGCGTGATAATGAAGGAAAGTATGTTCAAGCAGTTGTTGCTAATTATGCTTCAGCAAACTATGAAGGAGTTATAAATAATGTAAATGGCGCTGTAATCAATGGTGTTACAGTTAGTGCTGTAGAATTTACCGCTTATGTAGCAGGTATGACAGCAGGAGCAACTGCAATTCAATCCAATACAGGCAAGGTAATTGAAGGAGCTACTCAAATAATTGGACAATTAACAAATGACGCTATTATATCAGGCTTAAAAGCTGGTAAGTTTATTTTATCAACAAATCAAGATGGAGCAATAAAAGTAGAACAAGATATCAATTCATTGCATAATTATACAGATGATTTAGATTATAATTTCACAAAAAATAGAGTTATAAGAGTTTTAGATGAAATTGGTTCTTCGATTGAAACATTATGGGAAAATACATTTTTAGGTAAAGTTTCAAATAATGCAGATGGAAGAGATTTATTTAAAGCTTCAATTATAACATATCTACAGAATTTACAAATTCAAGGAGCTATTCAAGAATTTGGGGGTTCAGAAGATGTAGAAGTATTAGCAGGAGATAATATTGATGCTGTTGTTGCAAATATCAGAATAAAACCAGTTGATGCAATGGAATTCTTATACTTAACTGTTAATGTTGTGAAATAGAGAGGAGGGAAATTAAATGATAGTTTTACAAGCTGAGGATACAATAAATGGAGCAGAAGGAACTGCTACTGCAGTTATTGATGGAAGAGTAGTTGAATTATTTGAAGTTAAAGAATTAACTGCTACAATAGATTTAGACAAAACTGATGTTAGAACTCTAGGAAATAGAGCTACTCAAAAGAAAGTTAAAGGCTGGTCAGGTACAGGTACAATGACAGTTTATTTTGTAACAAGTAGATGGTCAAAAATGGCTATTAATTATATCAAAACAGGCAAAATCAAAAAATTTGACATTAACATTAAAAACGAAGACCCAGGAAGTTCTGTAGGTAAACAAGTTTCAAAATTATCGAAATGTTTAATCGATGGAACGGATATTGCAAAATTAAATGTTGATTCCGATGCCTTAGACCAAGCAGTAAACTTTACTTTTGAGGATGCAGATTTGTTGAATGAATTTGATGAAATATAAAAGAATAATTGGAGGGTTTATAATATGAATAGTTTAGAGGATTTCTTAAATTTACCAGATGTGGAGGGTTTAGAAAAAGATGTATTTGTTAGCAAAAGATTAGGAACATTTACTGTTTCTGCTTTAACAGCTGATGAATATTCAAGTTATTTAAAAAGAGCTAGAAAAGTAGATAAAAAAGGAAAAATTGATTTTGATGCTAATTTATTTAATTTATTGATAATTGATGCAAAATTAATAAAACCAGATTTTTCAAATGCTGAATTTTTAAAAAAAGCAAAATGCAGTACCGCAAAAGAATTTATTTCTAGAAAATTATTACCCGGAGAAATACAAGAATTATCAGATAAAATATTAGAATTTAGTGGATTTGATAAAGATATTAACGAAGATATTGATGAAGCAAAAAACTAATTTTGGGGGGTGGGGAAGCATCTTTTTGTATGTATGCAGTTCTTAATATGGGATATAAGCCCTCCGATTGGGTAAATTTAAGTCAAAAAGAAAAAGCTTTTATAATAGCATCTATTACAATTAAATTAGATGAAGAAAAAAAGCAAACAAATAGGATTAAAAAAAGATAGAAGGGAGTAAATAATGGCAACGATTTCGAATACCTTAAGATTACAAGATGCTATGTCATCAGTTTTACAAAGAATTCAACGAAATAGCAGCGAAGTAGAATCCACTTTTGGAAAAGTTGAAAAATCATTGCATAGAATGTCTAACGGTATGAACTCTGCTAAAGTGGCATCCTCTTCTTTTTTAAGTAGTTTATTAAAATTTGGAGCGATTCAAAAAATATTTGGTATGATTACAAGTCAATTAAATAGTGCAATAAGTAGATTTGATACACTTAATAATTATACTAAAGTAATGGCAAATCTAGGTGTTAGTGAAGAAGCAGCTAATAAATCAAGAGAACGATTATCAGAAGGTTTAAAAGGACTTCCAACAACACTAGATGCAGCTGCTTTATCTGTTCAAAAATTCACTAGTGCTAATGGTGATGTTGAAGCGAGTACTGAAATGTTTCTAGCTTTAAATAATGCGTTATTAGCTGGTGGTGCTAGTACAGAAATTCAAGCTTCAGCATTAGAACAAATGTCACAAGCTTATGCAAAAGGTAAACCGGATATGATGGAATGGAGAGCTTTACAGCAAGCTATGCCGGGTCAGTTAAATCAGATAGCAAAGGCAATGAAGAAAACCACTGTTGAGCTGGGTAATGATTTGCGTAGTGGTAAAGTTAGCATGAATGATTTTATGAAAACTGTTATTCAATTAAATCAGGAAGGAATAGATGGTTTTGATAATTTTGAGAAACAAGCTAAAAATGCAACTGGTGGAATTGGTACAGCAGTAGCTAATATGAAGTCAGCAATAACTAGAGGCTGGGTTGAAATGATTTCTGGTGCAAATAATGCATTAGAAGCATCAGGATTACCTACATTGCAAGAAATAATTGTTAATTTAGGAAATAATATAGAAGAAATGATGACTAGACTAGGGCAAGAAGTTATACCTCAATTCGCAAAATCATTACAAATTGTATCTAATTCAATTCATATAATAGATAATGATACATCTAATGCTTTAGCAAATAGTCTTAATCTAATGGATTATTTTACAGTCGGTTTATCAATGTTAGCTGCAGGAGTTTCTGTAGCAATTGGTAGCATACAAGTAGGTTTATTATCGTTGCAATTAGGATTTGAAACATTAGTTTTAGGTGGTTTAGGAGCATTTTATGGGTTACAAACAGGAGTAGAGGCAGTTATGGTTGGAATAGCTTCGGCAGCAGAACTCGCTGTTAATGCTATGATTGCTAAATTCAATGCCTTGATTGAAGCTTTTAATACAGTTTTCAGTGTATTTAATGTAAGTATACAAAAAATTTCAGAAGTTACTTTTTCTGAAGATTTTGCTACATCTGTAGGAAATAATGCTATTGAACGACAGACTAAATTAAAAGATTATAGTAAAAATATAAGTGATACTCAAGCTAAAATGGATGCCCTTATCAGTAAGAATAATGAAGATTGGACTAATGCCGGTATGAATATATTAGATACATATAATGGTCTTGCAGGAGGTAAGCAATCAAAAGGAGCTGGCAGTGTTGGTGGGGGTTCTTCAAAATACAATCCAAGCAATATCGATAAATTAATGAATGGGGTTACTGGAACTGATGGAAAAGGTGGCAAGGCAATAAAAACCACTTCAAATGATAGATTACTAAAAGATGAAGATATTCAATTGTTATTAGATGTAGCAACACGAGATTATCAATTGAATTATCAACAAATGACACCAAATGTATCTGTGACTTTTGGTGATGTTAGAGAAACTGCGGATGTAAATAGTGTTATGGATGCAGTTGGTACAGCTATTGATGAATTAATAAATGGTGATGCGGAGGTGAAAGCTTAAAATGGTAAATATTAAAATACAATTTGATAATCAAATATTAACATTACCAGTTAATCCAGAAGAATTATCTAATCAACGTGATACAGATAATGAAAAAATCAAAATAGTTGGCTTAGGTAATGTAGTCGTTAAAAAAGATTGGAATTTACTAAATGTATCAATTGAAAGTTTTTTTCCTTCGATAAATAGTGAATTTTATACAAATGTATCTCCTAGAAGTTGTGTTGAATTTATAAATAGAATAAGAAAATCAGATAAAATACCTAGAATTACAACAGAAGGATTACCTGTTAATCTTAACATGTATTTTGTAATAAATGAATTTACTTATGACAATAAAGCCGGGGAAGAAGATGATTTATATTATACATTAGATATTACAGAATATGTTCCTTATGGTGCTCGAATCATAAATATGCAAGGCACTACTAATATAGGTATTTTAGAACCTCCTACTCGTGTGAATACAAAATCATTAATAGACCCTATATACGTTACTCAGCTAAATGATAGTGTGATTGGTATCACTAAAAAAATTGTAGGGGATACAAATAGATGGAGAGAATTATATAATTTAAATATAAATATATTAGGAAATCAGTTAGATAATATACCAGCAAATATACGATTAGTATTACCGGAAAGTTGGGTGGTTAGCTAGTGAAATTAGAGTTATATTTACAAAACAGTAATAATGGAACTGTTTTTGATATTAGTAATTTAGCTACAGATATTCAAATCACTAAAAGTATAGACGGTAACGCAGGTAAGTTAACAGTTTTGTTGCAAAAAGACCCTAATAACTTATTACAAATATCAAATGGTAGTATTGTAAGTTTTATCGCAGATAGAGTAGGTATCTTTTATGGGTATGTTTTTACAATCGGAACCGATGCTACACAAACCTATAAAATCACTGCATATGACCAATTAAGATATTTAAAAAATGAAGAAGTATATGTAACTCAAAGCTTAACTGCTAGTCAAATATTTGAAAAGGTTTGTTATGATAATAATTTAAGGTACAATATTAAAGTTTCTAGCAGTTATGTACCAAGTCCATTTTTACATGATAAGAAAACGTTGTACGAAATAATAAATCGTGGAAGAAAATTAGCTAATATATATGAAAAAAAGCAATACTACATAACAGATGAATTTGGTACTTTAACTTGGAGCGAATTAGGAGCAGAAAAAACCAATTTAATTTTAGGGGAAAAATCATTGCTAACAGATTATCAATACGAAAAAACTATTGACAAAGATACATACAACCACATCAAGATGTATAGAGAAAATCCAGATACAGGAAAAAGAGATATTTGGATTGCTAAAGATAGTGATAATATGAAGCGTTGGGGCAAATTGCAATTATTAGTTAAAGCTGATGATAATGATACACAAGCAATGATACAAGATACATTGCAGAATTATTTAAAGGTTAAAAACAAAGAAACACAAACTTTAAAACTTCATGCTTTAGGTATAAAAGAATTACAAGCTGGTAGAGGTTTTAAGTTTGTACTTGAAAGAGAAAGGATTAATCAAGACATGTGGATTGTTAATTCTACACATAATTTTAACAAAGATACGTATACAATGGAATTGGAGGTGTTTATATAATGAATGGTGCAGAAAAAATAGTAAATGCTATGAAAAAAGTAAACCAATCAAATTTACCGAAACAAAGTGAGATTGGTTCATTGACTGTTCAGAGTATAAACCCTTTAACATTTCAATTAGAGAATAGATTAAAAATAACACCAGAATTTTATGAATTGAGTAATATTGAAAATTGGAATAAACTCAAGGTTGGCGATACTGTAAGGGCATTTAGTTTTAATGAGGGTCAAAAATATTATATAACTGAAAAAGTACCCTTAAATCCCAAAATAAATTCAGCAACAATGGATGAACGAATTGATAATAACAAAATCAGAATAGATACATTGACAGGAAATGTTAGTACAATCACAACTACTGTAAATAATATAAGTAGTGGAGATATTGTCCTACCAAGTGCTCAGATGTTAACAAGTGAAAATAAAGTGGGTTCATGGATAGATAATAAACCTATATATCGTGAAATCATTCCTTGTAATTTAGGTACATTATCTACGTATTGGCAACCATTAGTTAATGTACCTACAAATTTTAACCAATTAGTTAATTTATACGCAGTAAATAATTTTGCAATTACTAGAAAAAATAGAAAATATCCTATATATGTTAATACTAACTATTTTGTCAATTTTGAAATTAATGATACAAATACAATGATAAATGTTATGGGTCAGCGGATACAATAATGCATCCATTTATTTAATTATCGAGTATACGAAATCAACTGATTAGGAGGTTTTAAAATGATTCCACAAATTGAAAATTCAATTATAAATGAAACCATTGATATAATTAAATATCCAAGCAAAACTTATAAGTGTAGTGAAACACATATAATCGGTAAAATAGATGATTTAGAAGCTATTAAACAAGCAGTAGGTCATATATTAAGTGTAGAAAGATATGCTTATATAATCTATGATGATAATTATGGAGTGGAGCTTGAAAAATATATTGGACAAAATTATGAATTTCTTGAGTCAACTATTGAAGATACTTTAAAAGAAGCTTTATTGCAAGATGATAGAATTATTGATGTTAAAGTTACTAATATTCATAAAAGTGTAGAAAAACATTCAATGATTGATAAAACTAAATTATATAATATCATAAAAACTGAAGATAAAAATGATATTGTAACAGAATTAGATTTAAATAATTTAGTTACAAATAATAATGTAGAATTAATAAATACATCAAATACAGAAGTCGAAGTTGTTATTGTCGAATTCGATGTTTATTGTAAACAAGGTGTGATAAATACGGAGGTGAAGGTTAGTGTCTAATGATTATAAATCAATTTTAGATAGGTTATTGGCTAGAGTAGATAATACTTTGGACAAACGACAAGGCTCAATTATTTATGATGCTTTAGCACCTGCAGCTATTGAATTAGCTCAATGCTATGCTGATTTAGAAATATATAAAGAACAAACCTATTTGGGGACTGCAGTAGGAGAAAATTTAGATAATAGAGTAGCTGATTATGGATTGAGTAGAAATCCAGCTACTGCTGCAACTGCTGTTGTTGAAATACGAAATACTAATAATGAATTATATGACATAGATATTGGCAGTAGATTTAGTATTCCTGAAGAATTTGGAGGTTATGATTTTACTTTAATTGAAAAGATGGAGACTGGATTTTTTAAAGCTGTTTGTGATACTCCTGGTACAGTTGGTAATGAATATGAAGGTGTTTTATTACCTTTATATAATATACCGCATCTAGGAAAAGCTGAAATTGCTTATATTTATAAATTAGGAGTAGATACAGAAACTGATGAAGCTTTAAGAGCACGTGCTATTCATTCATTATCACGAGATGCTTTTGGAGGAAATGTATCTGATTATAGAAGATATCTAGCAACTATTGCTGGTATAGGTCCAGTAAGAATAGTACCTATTTGGAATGGAGGAGGTACTGTTTTAATTTTATTTTTGAACCCTGATTATACTCCTCCATCACATACTTTTGTTGAAGAAGTTCAAGATTTAATTGACCCTATACAATCACATGGAGAAGGATTAGGATTAGCTCCTATTGGGCATTCTGTTACAGTACAAGCGCCTCCGATATATTCATTAACAATCTCAATGGATTTAGAGTTTGCATCTGACTTACCTGTTTCAATTGATGATATTATGGAAAAGGTTAGAACACGTATTGTTGATTACATTAAAGCTCTTGGAAAAGATTGGGAATATGCATCTAGTATTACTGTATATGTGGTGAAAATTATGGCGTTAATACTTGATATTGATGGTGTGGCGGATGTGCATAATTTTCTACTTAATGGGGGAACTTCTAATATAGTTATTCAACCAGATGCTTCTGGAATTTTAAGTTTTCCTGCAATACAAGCTTCAAATATTTCCATTGATATTTGGATAGGAGGAATGTGATATGAATCTTAATAAATTGATTCCAAATCTATATAATAATAATATAGAAATGAATGAATTAATTAATTCAGAAAACATAGAATTCACAGAATTATTAACTACTGAAATAAAAACAGCTTTTAATAATAATTTCATTGCAACTGCAAATGACGAAGGTTTAACTAAATTTGAAAATCTATTAGGATTACCAATAATGACCTTAGATGATTTAGAAGATAAATCAGAAGAAAATTTATTAAATATGCGTCGAGTAAGATTATGGAACAGACTTAATTATTCACCGGTTTATACAGAAAATTGGTTAAAAGCAAAGTTAGATGAAATTCTGAAACCAGGTAATTGGCGTTATGAAATAAATTATAATAATTACACATTAGACATCTATAGTTTAAGACCAGGTAAATTCTGGCTAAAAGAATTAATTGCAGTTTTAGAAAAAATTATGCCTTGTAACATAGTTTGGACAATTCACATTTATACATTGACCTGGCAAGCAGTTTTTGAACATGTGGAAACCTGGAAGGATTTATATGAATTAGATTTAACATGGCAAGAAGTTATGGAAGGAGAGTGGATAGATGAGCAATAAATTTAATTTTAACATTTATGGAAATAGCACCCAAACAGATGAACAAAGAAGAAATTTCAGAGCGGATATCTTGGACTTTAATGCTAATTTTGAAAAAATTAATGAATTAGCTGCAATGATTAGTGATTTACCAATTGTTGCAAATATTACAATTGCAGTTTCTAGTTGGAATAAGGTTGGTAGTTATTGGGAAACTACAATTTCTAATGATGCTATTAAAGCAGAACCATATATAATTGAAGTGTTTTTTGATAATTTAACCATAATCAAATCGCCAATAAACCCAAAACCAAATAGTCAAGCTGATGGAAGCATTAAATTAATAACTACAATAAAACCAAGTCAATCTTTAACAGCTAAATTAATTGTAACGAAGGGAGTGAGTGTAGAATGAGTATGTCAACAAACGCAGGTTTTTTAGATAGTGTCCCAATTGGTGTAGGAATGGATTGGTTTACTGAAACTGCTCCGGATAATTGGATGTTGTGCAGAGGACAAGCCATTAGTAGAACAGCTTATGCAGAACTATTTGCAATAATAGGAACAACCTATGGTATTGGAGATGGAAGCACAACTTTCAATTTACCTGATTTTCGAGGAAGGGTCGGTGTTGGTAAAACATCTAATGGAACTTTCGCTAATTTAAATGGAAAAATAGGTACAGAAACAGTTACATTGACAGAAAGTCAGATGCCTAGACATGGACATGGAGCAACCTCAACTATAAATCAATCAAATCATGCCCATCAAATACCTGCAAAAGGAATTTCAGTTGGAGCTAGTATAGACCCGGGAAGCCCATATTATGCAAATCCAATTGTTTCAGCAAATAGAGAAGTTGCTTCTTTTGGTGATTATACTGTGGGTAAAGGAGGTGCCTATTCTGGGTTAACTGGTGACTTAGGAGGTACTATTACAACATCTGGTTCAGCTGCTAATATAAGTGTATCAACATCAATTGCTTTAACTGGTGGTAGTGAAGCCCATAACAATATCCAACCTTCAATTGTAATAAATAAAATAATAAAAGTAAAATAGAAAGGAGGAAAGGAATGAAAGTAAAAGTTCTACAGAATAGACAGATTATTTTAGAAACAAATGATGCAGGCACACAATTTGAAAATCTAGCTACAACTTTAAATTTTGAATTTCCTGAATATGTAGAAAAAAATGGTGTCGAAATACCAACTTCAAACTTAAATAAATATATAACTTTTGATTTAAAAAATGATTATTATACAGATTTAATTGTAGATGATGACTATGTCATACCACAAGAAGTTACACAATATCCAAAAGTTATAGCTTTTATACAATTGAAAGAACCTACGTTAAATGATGTAATGACAGATAAATTGATTTGGATTTCAGATGGATTTTTATTAACCTTCGATGAGGCAACTGATACAAATATAGAAGTCACAGCAGAAAAAATAGACGCATTCAATACATTATATACTGAATTAAATTTGAAAATCATAGAAGTAAATGATTTAAAAGATTATATAGAGCAGTTTAAATTGGATGTAGAAGCAGGAAAATACGATGGAAAAGATGGTTATACACCAATAAAAGGTGTTGATTATTTTACACCAGCTGAAATCAATGAAATAAAACAAGAAATTATTACCGAAGTATTTCAATCGGCTTCATTCACCAATCTACAATCAGCAGTAGCTGATATTCAAAATCAACTAAATACAAATGATATTTTAATTATAGAGAAAGGAGATTAATTATGTTTATTGAAATAAGTAATTTGCCTGAAACCTTAAATATTGACAGCGATTCAGTATTTCCATTAGTTTATCAAGGGCAAACGAAAAAAACAACTTTAAATTCATTAAAAGAAGCATTGAATTATTTTACTGCAATAAGTTATAATAAGTCAACTGGTCAATTTACATTTACAAAAGTTAATAATGAAGATGTAGTTTTAAGCACTGATTTAAACACGTCGATTAAAAATGTTTCTTTAAGTAATGGAATTTTAACTTTTACCCAACAAGATAATTCCACTATATCAATTGATATTTCGATTGGAGATGGTACAATAACAAAAGCAAAATTGGCTCAAGCATTACAAAATGAAATTAATGAAAAATATGTTAAACCATCAGGAGGCATACCAAAAGTAGACTTAGCAAGTGCAGTACAAGCCTCACTAGACAAAGCAGATACAGCCGTACAAGACGTATCAGATAAAGAAGATGTATCAAATAAAGTAACAGAAATAGATGAAACTAGTACAGATGATGAATATCCTAGTGCGAAACTATTATATGACCAATTGGCAGAAAAACAAGAACAAATTGATGGACTTATAGCAGAGAACACAGTATTTAAAAAGCAAATTCCAACAGCTCACATAAGCACGACTTCAATCCAACTAACAGATAGTGCAGATGGTATGTCTATTGAGAATGTGAAGTTGAAGGGAGCAACATGGCAGGAACAGTATGAGGGGTATAATTTGTGGAACGGAACTAGAAGAGCTATAAATGGAACGGTAGTTGATGAAGTTGTTGAAACAACAGCTTTGAGTTATCATGGATGGCTTAATGTCTACTCCAACCAAGCGATTAGTCTTTCTGCAAATCAAGACTATTATCTCAGCTGTGAAATAAGAATAAAAAGCGGTTCTGCGGAAAAACTAAATTATTTTAGACCAACTGACTATCCAGCTGATAGTACAAAGGTTTTCGTTCAAAACCCTAATTTAAGTTCAAATTATCAAAGATTTATCTGTAAAGTAACAGCAACTACGGCTGTTAAAGTTGGTGGAATTGGATTTCAAATTACGGATGGTACAGATGCAGTTCTTGAATGCAAAAATTTCATGATATCAACTACAAATGTTGCCTACGAACCATATGTAGGACGGACAGCCAGCACCTAATCCAAACTATAAATTTGACATTCATCGAGCTACTGGAGAGTGTAATGAGAAGTTTCAGAATAGGAATGAGTTTGACAACGCTATAACAGCATCATATTCCGTGAATACAGCCGAAGAAAAGATTGATTCTGGCATAAGAGTTAAAACACGAGCAAATACTAATACTCAATTTTGCATAATAGTTTTAAAGGATTTAACTAACTATGTTGGAAAAACAGTAAGAATGAAAGCTGATTTTGTTGCAAGCAGTTCAAATATTGGAAATTACAAGTTAGGATTATGTAATAGTGATGCGACAGAAAGAACTTCATTGACAAGTTCGACAGTAACAACTGGAACAACTATAAGTTTTGTAGTACCTGCAATAGAAGACCAAAAAAAATATCTTGGTGTTTGGCTATATGCTAATAATAACGGAACTGCAGTTGTAAATGACTATGTAGACTACAAAAATATTGTTGTAACTATTGATAACGAAAACTTATCTTACATCTCACACGCAGAACAAAACGCACCATTAAGCCTAGGAAACATTGAAGCCTACGAAGGTGATGAAATTCAAATAGACTTCGTTCAAAAAGCAGGGTATAAGAAAGTAACTGGGGCTAGG